>ERZ827168.198-NODE-198-length-103507-cov-4.997641_pt1 | contig 103507 bp, 91 predicted proteins | sample MGYA00519868_ERZ827168 | MGnify/ENA primary metagenome ERZ827168 (study PRJEB31778, sample SAMEA3449271) | human gut metagenome | biome: human gut; feature: human-associated habitat; material: faeces | place: United Kingdom | collected 2010/2012 ... | reverse complement strand
AAGCTTACGATAGATGAGAAGGCGTTTAAGTCAGCTAATATGACAGATGTTAAGAGTATCTTCAACGGAACAGGTTCATATGCTTACGGTATAGCATCGAGCTCATCCAATATCTATAATAAGTCGGTGTCACAGCTTGCCAACCTTAACGGTTATTCATATACAAGCACCGGAAGCTACAGCAGTTATCAGTATACAGGTTCACTTTACAGCCAATATAAGTAATTGGCGGATTGACTTTTTTAACAGTATAGTATATCATTGTTCAGTACACAGGCTGTCGCATGGTAGTGCGGCAGCCCGTTTGGTTAATTATAAGAAATGAGGAGAAGATTATGACATTACTTGAGACATGGCGTAAGATGGCCTATGAGACAGAGATGAATCAGCAGCAGGCAAATCAGTTCTGGGGCACATATTTTAATCTTGAGAAGGGAATCTACGAGCAGATTCTTGCTAATCCTGACGAGGTTGTTAAGGGAACTGTAGCCGGCCTTGCTAAGAAGTATGATGTTGAACTTATGATTATGGTTGGTTTCCTTGATGGAATCAATGACAGTCTGAAGATTCCGAACCCGATTGAGACAATGGATGAGAATACAGAAGTGAACCTTGATTATGATTTGGAAACTCTCTATAAGAATATGGTTGATGCAAGAGCTGACTGGCTTTATGAACTTCCTGAATGGGACGAGTTAATTGATTCCAAGAGAAGAAAGGAACTCTATAAAGAACAGAAACTTTCAACAACAGTTGTTAAGGGACCTAAGATTTCAAGAAATGATCCATGTCCTTGCGGAAGCGGTCTTAAATATAAGAAATGCTGTGGCAAGAACGCATAATTTTGTAAACAATCGTGTAGCGTAAAGCGTAAATCCAGATGGATTTACGCTTTATTTTTTTGCAAAGAAGGAGGAAAAAATATGCAAAAAGATAATACAGACAAAATGGCATCTATGAAAATCAGTAAACTTATGATTACAATGGGAATTCCCATGATTTTATCAATGATGCTGCAGGCGGTGTATAATATTGTAGACAGCGTCTTTGTAGGAAGAATTAAAGGAACGGGAGAAGCATCACTTAATGCATTGACGTTAGCATTTCCCGTACAAATGCTTATTGTGGCGGTGGGAATAGGAACAGGTGTAGGACTTGGTGCACTGTTGTCAAAAAGTTTAGGACAGAATAACATAGATAAAGCAGATAGAGTTGCAGGAACAGGAATTTTTCTTGGAATAATAATCTGGCTGCTATGTGTATTGTTTGGTATTTTTGGTGTAAAACCATATATAAACAGCCAGACAAACGATGTATATGTAGCAAAACTGGCAACGGAATATTTACAGATATGCTGTATTATTTCTTTTGGAATGGTACTGTTTGGGATTTTTGAAAAAATGCTTCAGTCAATGGGCAATTCGCTATATTCAACAATTGCACAGATAACAGGAGCTGTTGTTAATATTGTGCTGGACCCGGTAATGATTTTTTCTATGAATCTTGGGGTAAAAGGAGCTGCATACGCAACCGTAATAGGACAGATTATTTCGTTAATAATGGCAGTGATTTTCCATTATAAAAAAGATAAAGCCATAAATAAAAGTATAAAGTATATACGACCTTCAAAGTCAATAATAAAAGAAATATACAAAATAGGTGTGCCCGCCATTATTGCACAGGCATTAATGTCCGTGATGACCTATGGATTAAATATTATTCTCGGAAAAATAAGTGATTCGGCGGTTACGGCATACGGATTATATTATAAAGTGCAGCAGTTCGTATTGTTTGCGGCATTCGGACTCAGGGATGCAATAACGCCGATTGTTTCTTTCAGCCACGGAATGCAAAATAAAAAACGTATTAACGAAGGCATAAAATGTGGTATAATATATACGGCAATAATTATGATAGCAGGAACCGTATTGTTGGAAACTTTGGCCGGTGCTCTGGCAAAGATGTTTGGCATAGGCGGAGATACAGGAAGGATGTATATATCGGCGATGCGGATAATATCGGCAGGATTTGTTTTTGCAGGAGCCAATATTGCATTTCAGGGTGTTTTTCAGGCACTTGACGGTGGAATGGAATCATTAATTGTATCTGTATTACGACAGATAGTATTTGTGTTACCTGTAGCATATTTGTTATCTTTACCTGTAAGAAACGATTCCGGTAAAATATGGCTTGTATGGCTCACATTTATATTTGCAGAAGGAATGAGCCTTATCATATCATTATTGTTAATGAAAAAAATCAAAAAAAATGTTATTAACAATGTTAAGGAGGCAGATTATCATGAGTAAAATTATTACAATCAGTCGAGAGTTTGGCAGTGGCGGACATTTTATAGGCGAAAACGTAGCGAAGAAATTAGGAATAACATTTTATGATTCCCAGATACTTGAGAAAATTGCCGAAGAAACAGGTTTTTCCAAGAAAATTATAGAGGATCAGGGTGAATATTCCCCATCAAAGAGCATATTTTCCTATGCATTTGTGGGAAGAGATGCGACAGGAAGTTCAATTTCGGACAAAATATATAACGCACAGTCAGAAATAATTAGAGAACTTGCGAAGAAAGAATCTTTTGTAATTATAGGAAGATGTGCGGATTATATTTTAAGGGATAATCCCGATGCAGTACATATTTTTATACACGGTGATGAAGCAGTCAAAAAAGAAAGAATCATGAAATTATATAACAAGACTGAAAAAGAAGCTGTGGATATGATGCGTGATATGGATAAAAAGAGAAAAATGCACTATAATTATTATACAGAAGGTGAATGGGGCAAAGCCACCAACTACACGATGACACTTAACAGCAGTAAATTAGGCTTTGATAAATGTATAGACATTATTTCGGAACTGTAAAGGAATTGGAGATATGATATGGTAACACAGAATAAATGCGAAATATCAATACCTGCTATTTTGAAGGTAGAGAAGGACATATTGGGACAGGTAGGAAAATATCTGGCAGATATGAATTTCCATAAAGTTGTTATCCTTTTCGGAAATGGACTTATTGATCTGTTCGGGGATAAAGTTCTTAACGGAATGAAAGACAATAACATTGAGGTGCTTCTCTATCAGGAAATGGATACGGTTGAAATTAATGCAATAATGCAGCTTGGATTTTCGTTTCCAAATACAACTGAAGCGGTTATAGGCATCGGTGGCGGTAAAGTCATTGATGCGGCTAAATACTGTGGATTTTTAAGGAATCTTCCTTTTATAAGTATCCCTACATCAGCTTCGTCTGATGGTTTTTCAAGTGCCAGTGCATCCCTTATAGTGGAGGGTAGAAGAAAATCCGTACCGGCAAGGATTGCATACGGCATAATCGCAGACATTGAAGTAATAAAAAGTGCTCCTAAGGCATTCCTTTATTCAGGAATCGGAGACATGGTATCCAAAATAACAGCACTTTATGACTGGATTTTTGAACAGGAAAAAGGTTATGATATTGTAAATGACTGTGCTATGATGATATCTAAAAAAGCAGTAAACAGTTTTGTAAGAACACCATTTAAGGATATTCTGGATGATCGTTTTATTAAGGAACTGATGGATTCTCTCGCCATGAGCGGAATTGCCAATGAGATAGCCGGCAGCAGCGCACCTACAAGTGGAAGCGAACACCTTATATCCCATGCACTTGACAAGATGCTTGAGAAACCAAGCCTTCATGGTATCCAGGTAGGTATTGCGACATACATTATGAGCAAAGTTCAGAATCACCGGTATGAGAGAATTAATACAGTATTCACCGACACCGGTTTCTGGGATTATGTAAAGACACTGGAACTTCGGAAAGAAGATTTTAAGAAAGCGGTAATGCTTGCTCCCGAGATAAAACCTTTCAGGCACACATATCTCCACGAAGAAAAATATAGGAATCTTGCTATAGAAATAATAGAAAAGGATGAAAAACTGAATAATATTTTAGTATAAAAATAAGCCCTTACAGAGGATAATCCGTAAGGGCTTATATAATATCTTATCAGTCAGCCGTAACAAAGAATTTCTGGATTGCAGTATCTCCATTAGTCTCAACTCTGTAAAGAGTATCGGAACCGAACATCTTGAAAAATGTGTACTTTGATGTACAGCTTATAGAAGTTACATCACCGTCATATATTTTTATCTGATTGCTTCCGTCTTTATTCATTCTGTTAAAAGAATGGTCATAAGTCTCTTCCTGATAATAAATAACATCATTATAAACGTTGTATAATACAACTTTGTCTGTTGTAAGAACCTTTTTAGTGTTATTCGAAAGGTTCACAGAGGTAAGAGCATAGTTATTATCGAGGTCAATATAATAAAGAACATTGTTTACAACCGATGCCATGTATGTATTGCCATTCAGATATGAAATTGATGAGCCGTCTGACACACGCATACTGTATACCGAATGGTCGGCAGTACCGGATGAAGAAGGCTTTGAATAATAGATATGTCCTTTATATACTGAAGAATTGGCAATGTCATCTTCAAGAAGGACTTCTTCATTCTTACCGTTAACATTGATGGTGTAAGTTACATTTTTGGAATTGAGTACACCATTAAATATAAGTGTATTGCCGGACAACGCAAGGTCTGTACTGTAACCCGTATGAAGAGTGGTATAACGTCCACCATTTAACGCACATCTTACAACACCATAAAGCTCTCCACGAAGAAGCGAGTTGGTGTTGGATGCCTTGGCATTATTTTTTACATAATAAATGTATCTGCCGGCACAGTTAATATAAGAGACGTCGTCATCTGTAAGACACTTAATGTTGGAACAGTCGCTGTCCATGGAATAAAGCTTGTTATTGTCATAAGGGTTGGAAAAATATATCTTTCCGCCGCTCTCACAAAAGCTTCCTCCGTTTAAAAGATTGCCCGGAGTATTTCCGGTGGTTGAGGAACTGTTCTTGTCTATTTTCGTAACATTATGATATACGATAATAAGAATAATAATAGCGAGAAGAACAGAGCCGCCAATAATGAATTTTGTGTATTTCTTATTCATAATTTATAGACTCCAATACATTATGATAATAATATTATGAAATAAAATTATTTTTTTTTCAAGCAAATTATTATAATTTGTGATATAACTATTAAAAGTGACATATAGAAGGAGAAAATATATGGTAGTTGACTTACAGGAATCAAGAAAACAGATAGATGAGATTGACAGACAGATAGTTAAACTTTTTGAAAAAAGAATGGATGTTGCAGCCAATGTTGCCGATTATAAAATAGCAACGGGAAAAGCTGTATTTGATAAAGAAAGAGAAGAACAGAAAATTGATACACTGAGACATCTTGCACATTCGGATTTTAACAACAAATGTGTGGCAGAACTTTTTACACAGATTATGGCAATGAGCCGCAAATTCCAGTATTCAAAGCTTGAGATGAGAAAGTCGGATTCCAGGTTAGAACCATACGACATTGTTGATGATATAAGACGTGACAATATTAAAGTTGTGTATCAGGGCGTGCCGGGAGCATACAGCCATGAAGCAATGCTTAATTTTTTCGGCAGCGATGTCAGAAATATGAATGTAGATACTTTCAGGGAGGCTATGGAAGCTGTGAGTGACGGTGTGGCGGATTATGCCGTTATACCGATAGATAATTCTTCAGCAGGAATGGTTAATGATACTTATGATCTTTTGCAGGAATTTAATAATTACATAGTGGGAGAGACTTATGTGAAGATAAGACATTGCCTCCTTGCAAAGCCGGGGGCGACACTTAAGGACATAAAGTGCGTATATTCCCATCCTCAGGGCCTTGCCCAGTGTGCCGCATTTCTTGACAGACATAAGGACTGGCACCAGAAAGCATATCTTAATACAGCAATGAGTGCCAAAAAAGTTGCCGAAGACAATGACATTCATCAGGCAGCAATAGGTTCTGCAAATTGTGCCGGTGAATATGGTCTTCAGATTCTTGAAGATGGCATTAACTCATCGGCATGCAATACCACAAGATTTGTAATTGTCAGCAGAAAAAGAGAATTTATTAAAAATGCCGACAAGGTAAGCGTGTGTTTTGAAGTTCCGCATAAATCAGGAAGTCTTTACAATGCGTTATCACATATTATGTTTAATAATCTTAATATGACTAAAATAGAGTCAAGACCTATACCTGAGCATAACTGGGAATTCAGATTTTTTGTTGATTTTGAAGGAAATCTTGCAGACCCCGGTGTAAGAAATGCTCTGAGAGGTATATCGGAAGAGTCGAATTATTTGAGACTGTTAGGAAATTATTAGGAGGCATTATAATGAACAGTTCAGAATTATTATTATACAAAAATCCGGAAAATCGCGAGGTTTTTGATTGCATGCTAAGGATAGCTTCAGAAGAATTTGAAGGACTTGACGTAAAAAAAACGGCAGGACGGATTGTGTCGCATATTCTTGAAGTATCGGAAAAAATGGGATTTAACGGAAATTTATGGCAGGACTATCTTGCATATAATCTTGCAAATGATGAGAATTCTTACAGTCTTTCCTGTGAAAGAAGGGGAAGAATGGAAGGCAGCATTAACAAAGCAGCATTGCTTGATATGGCTGTGTACAGAGAACTTTTTAATACGGATTTAAGTGGGACTGACGCTAAATACGGCACATTTTTATCCATGCTCACCGGATTTGAAAACAATAATGAGGGTGAAAAATACTATAATAAAAGAATAAGAAACAGGATAATTAAACTGGCAGAGGAACTTTCCGGGGCAGCGGATGACAATACATTTTTAAATACCGTATGTGATTTTTATAAAGATGCAGGTGTCGGATGTATAGGACTTTTTAAGGCTTTCAGGGTAGGACATGATGACAATGACAGACCTGTAATCACTCCTGTTATAAGTGTTGAGCACAAATATCTTAAAGATCTCATAGGATATGATATACAGAAAAAGAAAATAACGGACAATACGGAGGCATTTCTTGCAGGAAGTAAAGCTAATAACGTTCTTTTATTCGGTGACAGCGGAACCGGAAAATCATCCTGCATTAAGGCAATACTTAATGAATATTATGATGACGGACTAAGAATGATTGAGATATATAAACATCAGTTTAAGGATTTGTCAGCAATTATCAATCAGGTAAAGGACAGAAATTATAAATTCATCATATATATGGATGACCTTTCTTTTGAAGAATTTGAGATAGAATACAAGTTCTTGAAAGCTGTTATTGAGGGAGGACTGGAAAAAAGACCTGACAATGTACTTATATATGCGACAAGCAACAGAAGACATCTTGTCAGGGAAAAATATTCTGATAAAGAAGAAAGAGACGATGACCTTCACACAAGGGATACAGTGGCAGAGAAACTTTCGCTTTCTGCACGATTCGGCGTATCCGTATATTTTGGCTCACCTGACAAGAAACTTTTTAATGAAATAGTAAAAGGCCTTGCACAAAAGAATAACATTAAAGTTGACGAAAATACGCTTCTCATGGAAGCCAATAAATGGGAATTGTCCCACGGTGGATTGTCAGGAAGAACCGCGGAACAATTCATAAGCTATATGGTATCGGCATACGCAGATTAATTTAATGAATCACGAAGCTTATCAAGATAATCATAACTTATCATAAGATTGCCCATTCCTGTTCCAAGATGGATGTCAGGTTTGTTTGCACCGTGAAAATCGGAACCACCGGATTCCAGAAGTCCGGTTTCATGGGCAAGTTTTCTTACCGTAAGTTCGTCAAATCCCTTGTAGGTTGAATACATGGATTCAATTCCGGTGAGCCCGCAGTCTTTAAGTCTTATACATAAATCCTTTAATTCACCCATTGTAAGGTGGTAGAGCAAAGGATGGGCAAGGACTGCGGCACCGCCGGCTTTTTTTATCATATCAACCGCGTCATATACGGATTTATGTTCGCGGCTCACATACAAAGGACAGCCGTCACCAAGATATTTTGAAAAGGCTTCCTTGTTGTCTTTTACATAGCCTTTCTTAGTCATATAAGAAGCAAAGTGTGCTCTGGTTATAATGCTGTGGGGGAACATGTTCTCAAGAACTTCAAGAGAAACCGGAAAACCGGCTTCATTGAATTTCTGTATAAGCAGCCTGTTTCTTGCATCACGTCTTTTGATTTCTTCATATATTGCATCGTGAAATTCTTTGTTTTTGTAATCAATAAAAAGTCCCACTATATGAATTTCTTTATCTTTATAACTTGTACTTATCTCTATTCCGGGAATAACTTCTATTCCGGCTTTGCCACCTGCATCGATTGCTTCGTCAATTCCATCCGTTGTATCGTGGTCGGTAAGGGCAAATGCACTTATGCCGTTTTTGACAGCCTCCTTTACAAGCTCTGCAGGAGAAAATGTGCCATCCGAATAAGTTGAGTGAACGTGTAAGTCAATCTTTTTCATTCAAAATGTCCTCTCTTTAATGTAAAAAAATAATTATTTTTGTCATAATTTATATAGCATACATTTTGAGATAATGCTATACTTAATATGTAATGAATGGAATTACTTTATAATCCCGGATAACATCCTCGGGTAAGAGGGTTTAGATATATGAAAAAAAAGAGAATATTGACGATTGCAGGTATTGCAGCTTTTTTTGTTGCGGTAATTACTGTGATTATTGTTTTGCTGAATGTCAGAAGAACAAGTGGTGATTCCTCAGAAACCGGTATAGCTGTAGGGGATACGACTACAGGAGGATATGTTCATATCACCACAGATGCAACAACATCTGACAGATTTCAAGAGACAATGACTACAGAGAACGGAAGAACATCTCCATCTGAGATAGGTGATATTACAAGTGATGATGATAATTTTGATACCGTTCCGGATCCGATTACGACAACAGCAGGCGCAGATAAGACAACATCCCGCCCTGATAACAATACCACAGATAATACAACGGAAAGCACAACTGCAACAGAATCAGAACAGCCGACGGCAGCAGAATCTTCAGTGGAGAGTAATATTACACAATTCTCCTTTGTTAAGTATGACATAGCAGGAATGCCGGATACATACAACTGGAGTGAGTATCTGCTGAGAAAGGGCTATAAGAATGTAAATAACCGGACTGAGCTGACAGATTATGCACAGTCTGTTTTAAATAAAATAACCGAGACCAAGGGCGTAAGATATATACTTGCACCAAGAGGTATATTTGATGATATTATAGGCGAGAATCCATCCGATGCCCATTTGTATGAGCTTTTCGGAATGGATTATCAGACATATATGTGCAAGGGTGTAGCTATATTCCGTATGCGTAAGGTGCAGGATGTGGTGAATCGTGTGACAGATAAGTCCGTGTACGCTATCTATTATTATTCTTATGAGGACTACGTCATGATGACCGAGGTTGACAATAAGATTAAGGAGATAGTTGCCGGATTCAGTGGCAGCGAATTTGACAAGATTAAAGCAGCCCATGACTACCTTTGCGTTAACGTGGAATACAAGGAAGTATCTGACGGATATGCCTCCCATACATCGTATGGTGCATTGATTAACGGACAGAGTGTCTGTGAGGGTTATGCCAAAGCATATAAGCTTATGCTGAATGCAATGGATATTCCCTGCGATATGGTTGTGAATGCCACACACGGATGGAACGAAGTATTTTACGATAATAAATGGTATATGGTTGATGTAACCAACGACGATACCTGGTCCTCGTACCGCTATTTTATGTTGGGCAGGGACGTAATGTTAAGCAGGACGGATAAGTATGTGGAATCGGAATTGATTGATGAAGAAAAGTCAGGATGTATATCATATTATAACTACGTTGACGGAATGAACAGCTCGGTTAATAAGCTGGCTGAGTTTACATATAACAGTATACAAAGAGTAACAGATAAAATCCCACAGTGATGTGGGATTTTATAAACGGAATTTGATTAATAGTATTAACGAAGGACAATAATGAATAATCTTACATTAATAGGATATCTGAAAAAACAGATAAAAAACAACGGATGCGGCAGCCTTTCAATATCGAAGCTGTCTTCTTATTCTTTAGAACATAATGAATTACTGCACCATATTGCATTATATGCTTATCTTACCGATAAGATACATCTTTGCGGTAAGAATGAAGCTCTTTATATGGAATGTATGAAGATTAAGAATAATGAAAATTACATAAGGGACTGCAAAGAATATGCCGGAATTTACGATGCATATAAAGAAGAGACCGGGGAATTTCAAAAAGAAGATGACTTCAAGGCGAAGATAAGAAAAAGAATTCTGGAACTTCAGAAAGAAAAGTCCATAAGTAATTACAGGATATATACGGACCTGGGTCTGAATCCCGGCAACGTAAACAGTTTTCTTAAAAACGGTGATTACAGAAAATTAAGTCTTAATATAGTAAGAAGAATATGGAAATATGTAGAAAGGATTTAAAGAAATGATAAAGACCTTGTTAAAATACGTAAAGCAGTATAAGGCAGCATCCATAGCAACCCCTTTTTTTATGATTCTTGAAGTTGCCATGGAAATGACGGTGCCTTACCTTATGGCATCCCTTGTAGACGATGGAATCGAAAAAAGTGATATGAGACATATCCTTATAGTCGGAGGCATTATGTTTATTGCCGCTCTTGTAGGACTTTTTGCAGGACTTATGGGTGGCAAATACGGAGCCAAAGCTTCTGCGGGATTTGCCAAAAACCTGAGAGAAGGTATGTATAACAATATACAGACATTCTCTTTTTCCAATATTGATAAATTCAGTACGGCAGGTCTTGTAACAAGACTTACAACGGATGTAACCAATGTGCAGAACTCATACCAGATGATTTTGAGAATGTGTATGAGAGCTCCGGCAAGCCTTATTTTTGCCATGATAATTTCTTTTACAATCAATGTAAAAATGGCAAGTATATTTTTGATTGCGGTAATAATTCTTGGCGGAATACTTACCATACTTATGCTAAAAGCCAACAGGTATTTCAAACAGGCATTTCCTAAATATGATGAACTTAACGAAAGCGTTCAGGAAAATGTATCTGCAATCCGTGTGGTCAAGGCGTATGTCCGTGAAGAACATGAAGACAGGAAGTTTAAAAAAGCCAGCAATAATATTTACTCAATGTTTGTAAAAGCGGAAAATGTGCTGGTATTCAATAATCCTGCGATGATGGTTGCCATATATACCTGTATGCTTCTCATAAGCTGGATTGGTGCAAAACTTATAGTCAGCAGTAATGAGACAGCACTTACGGTAGGCAACCTTACAAGCCTTATATCTTACTGCATGAACATACTTATAAGCCTTATGATGCTTTCCATGGTATTTGTAATGATATCAATGAGTGTGTCAAGTGCAGAACGTATTGCAGAAGTGCTTAATGAAAAAGCTGATATAGTCAATCCTGATAAACCGGTTATGGAAGTAAAGGATGGAAGCATTATTTTTAACCATGTCAACTTTAAATATAAAAAAGACAGTAAAGACATGGTGTTAAGCGATATACAGCTTGATATAAAATCCGGAGAGACAATAGGAATTATCGGTGGAACCGGAAGTGCCAAGACCAGCCTTGTCAATCTTATAAGCAGACTTTACGATGTAACAGATGGTGATATAGAGGTCGGCGGCGTTGATGTCAGAAAGTATGACCTGGAAACACTCCGTAATCAGGTAAGTGTTGTTTTACAAAAAAATGTCCTTTTTTCGGGAACAATTCTTGAAAATTTAAGATGGGGCAATAAAGAAGCAACGGAAGAAGAGTGCATCAGGGCCTGCAGACTTGCCTGCGCAGATGAGTTTATTGAGAAATTCCCTGACGGCTATAATACATACATCGAGCAGGGCGGCACCAATGTATCCGGCGGACAGAGGCAGAGACTTTGTATTGCGAGAGCCTTACTTAAAAACCCAAAGATTCTTATCCTTGATGACAGCACAAGCGCGGTTGATACAACAACGGATAAAAAAATCAGAACAGCCTTTAAAACAGAGATACCTGACATTACAAAGATTATCATTGCACAGAGAATATCAAGTGTTCAGGACGCAGACAGGATAATTGTAATGGAGGATGGTAAAATTAACGGAGTGGGAACTCACGAAGAACTTCTTGCCGGTAATGATATATACAAAGAAGTGTATGAGTCCCAGACAGGAACGGGCGGAGACTTTGATGAAAATTCAAAAGGAGGCGATAAGTAATGCCTGCACCAAGAGGAATGAAACCTACAGTAAACAATCCTGCACAGGTTTTAAAAAGAATTTTAAACCTTGTATTCAAAAGATATAAATTTGCCTGCATATTTGTTGCGTTATGTATAGTGGTAAACGTTTTTTCAACATTGCAGGGAACAATGTTCATAAGAACACTTATTGATGATTTTATCATACCGCTTTTAAAACAGGATGTACCTGATTATACGGCTTTGTCAAAAGAAATATTAAGAGTTGGCTGCATATACCTTGTAGGTGTTCTTGCTTCATTCGGCAATGCCAAGACAATGGTATATGTAACACAGGGAACATTAAAATACACAAGGGACGAGCTTTTCCATCATATGGAGTCTCTTCCTATCAGATACTTTGATACTCACTCACACGGAGATATTATGTCCGTATATACCAATGACGTAGATACTTTAAGACAGATGATAAGCCAGAGCATGCCACAGTTCCTTAACAGCATAATTATGATTGTTGGAATTGTAATAAGCATGGTTTCAATAAGTCTTCCGCTTACAGGAGTAGCCTTTGTAATGGTAGCGGTAATGATTATTCTTACAAAAAAAGTATCAGGACTCAGCGGAAAGTATTTTGTCGCACAGCAGAGAGACCTGGGTGCCGTGAACGGATATATCGAAGAAATGATGGCAGGACAGAAAGTTGTAAAAGTATTCTGCCATGAAGAAGAAGGAAAAGAAAAATTCAAAGAACTCAATGACAGACTTTTTGACAGCGCATATAATGCCAACAAATACGCTAATATAATAGGACCTATTAATGCACAGCTTGGTAATTTAAGTTACGTTGTAATAGCTATTGCGGGCGGACTTTTTGCAATATACGGAATAGCCGGAGTAACAATCGGAGGACTCGTAAGTTTCCTCACCCTGAGCAAAAGCCTTAATATGCCTATTAACCAGATCAGTATGCAGTTTAACAGTATTATTATGGCACTTGCGGGAGGGGAAAGAATTTTCTCACTTCTTGATGAAAAACCTGAGGTTGACGAGGGTTATGTAACGCTTGTAAATGCTGTAAAAAAAGATGGTGTAATAAGCGAGACCAAAGACCGTACAGGTCTATGGGCATGGAAGCATTATCATAAGGAAAATAATACAACCGATTATATAGAGCTTAAAGGTGATGTGGAATTTTTTGATGTGGATTTTGGATATAATGATGAAAAAATTGTACTTCACAATGTTGACCTGTATGCTACGCCCGGACAGAAGATTGCATTTGTAGGCTCAACAGGAGCAGGCAAGACCACCATAACTAACCTTATTAACCGCTTTTATGATATACAGGATGGAAAAATCCGTTATGATGGCATTAATATTAATAAGATAAAAAAAGCAGATTTGAGAAAATCACTTGGTATTGTATTGCAGGACACACATCTTTTTACCGGTACTGTTATGGATAACATAAGATACGGAAGACTCGATGCAAGCGATGAGGATGTGTATGCGGCAGCGAAACTTGCCAATGCCCACGGCTTTATAAAACATCTTCCTAAGGGTTACGATACCATGCTTACAGGTGACGGCGCCAATTTAAGCCAGGGACAGAGGCAGTTACTTGCCATTGCCAGAGCTGCAATAGCAGACCCTCCGGTTCTTATCCTTGATGAAGCAACATCTTCTATTGATACCAGAACTGAAAAAATAGTCCAGGACGGTATGGACAGACTGATGAAAGGCAGAACAACTTTTGTTATTGCCCACAGACTTTCCACTGTAAAAAATGCTGACTGTATAATGGTTCTTGAGCAGGGACGTATCATTGAAAGGGGCTCACATGATGAACTTATTGCGAAAAAAGGAAGATATTACCAGTTATATACAGGAAATAATATCGGTGAATAATCCCGATTAAGAAAAGTGATATATATTATAGAAAAATGATATTTTATTGGTTCGCCTTTTTTGTTAAAATTAAAAGATACAAAGAAGGAGGTATTACCCAATGAAAAAATTGCGTAAATTATTTGCAATTCTTCTTGTGGCACTTATGGTATTTTCCATGGCAGCCTGCGGCAAGAAGAAGGACCAGGGATCGGTTGAGACAACAACTCCTGTAGAGACAGAGTCTACAACCGATAATTCCAACAAAGCAACAGAGCTTACTCTTAATGTCCATTATTTAAGAGAAGACGGCGTGTATGATGGCTGGAATGTATGGCTTTGGCCGGATGGCGGTGAAGAAGGTAAGGCATACACATTCGGAACAGACAAGGATGAACACGGTGTTAAGACAACAGCAGTATTTCCTGCAGGTACAACAACTATAGGTTTTATTGTCAGACTCAATGAATGGGAATCAAAGGATATTGATTCCGATCAGTTTATTACATTGAACGGTGTTATCGCCGGAACAGTTGAAGTATACATAACTTCAGGTGTTGAAGGATACAAATTAGAGCTAGGAGAAGATTGCGTGACAGGGCTTAGTGTATTAAGTGCAGAGCTGGATGGAGATTTCCAGACACTTAAGATAACATTAACAGAAGAATACAAGGACAATGAAATTAAAGTTACTGACGCAGAAGGCAAAGAATTAGCTATTGACAGTGTTGAAAAAGATTCAGGTGATGCTAAGAAGATAATTGTTAAACTTAAAGAAAAAGCAGACCAGTTTGGCAAATATAAAGTAATGCTGGGAAACGTCGGATATGATGTAACAGTACCTGATTATTATTCTACATCTGAATTTGAAGATGCTTATACATATGACGGAGATGACCTTGGAGCAGCATGGTCTAAGGATTCCACAACATTTAAAGTATGGGCACCAACAGCTAAGGCTGTTAAAGTGAATACATACAAGTCAGGTGTTAAGGGAACAGATGACCTTATTAAATCATATGATATGACACTTGATAAGAATGGCGTATGGACAGTTAAGGCAGAAGGAGACCTTAATGGCGTATTCTATTTATATGAAGCAGATTTTGGCTCATCTAAGACAGAGGCATGTGATCCATATGCTAAGGCAGTCGGAGTCAATGGTGACAGGGCAATGGTAATTGATTTATCATCAACAGACCCTGACGGATGGGATAAGGATACTAATCCTAATAAGAAACTTAATGCTACAGATGCATCAGTATATGAACTTCATATAAGAGACCTTTCGGCTGATTCATCATCAGGTATTAAGAATATAGGTAAATATCTTGGATTGACAGAAACAGGAACAACTAATGGTTCAGGACAGGCAACAGGTCTTGATCATATCAAAGAACTTGGTGTAACACATGTCCAGATCGGACCAATGTATGATTATGCAACAGTTGATGAGACTAAGTTAGATACAAAACAGTACAACTGGGGTTATGATCCTAAGAACTACAATGCACCTGAGGGTTCATACTCATCAGATCCATATAATGGAGCAACACGTGTAAGTGAAGTTAAACAGATGGTTAAGGCATTACATGATAATGGATTAAGCGTTGTTATGGACGTCGTATATAACCATACATACAATACAAGCTACTGCTTCAATGAACTCGTACCTGATTATTTCTATCGCCCGGGCGCTAATGGTTCAGGCTGTGGCAATGATGTAGCTTCAGAGAGAGCTATGGTAAGTAAGTTTATTGTTGATTCTGTAGTATACTGGGCTAAAGAATATCATATCGACGGTTTCAGATTTGACCTTGTAGGCCTTATTGATATGGATACGATTAAAGCAATCAGAACAGAATTAGATAAGATAGATCCTTCTATCATTCTTTATGGTGAAGGCTGGAGCATGACAACTAAGATTACTAAGTCAGGTGTAACACTGGCAACACAGATGTACGTTAATAAGTTAGACAGATTTGCAATGTTCAGTGATACAATCCGTGATGCAATTAAAGGTAGTGTATTTACTGCAGATGAAAAAGGATATGTCAACGGAAACATCTCTAATACAGATGTAATTAAGAAAGCAATCCAGGGCAAGACCGGATGGTCAGAAAAGGGCTCACAGAACATTGTCTATGCATCATGCCACGATAACAGGACATTATGGGATGAAATCAATTTATCTAATCCAAATGACAGTATGGAAGATAAAGTTAAACAGAATCTTCTTTCAGCAGCTATTGTATATACTTCACAGGGAACACCATTTATCCTTGCCGGTGAAGAAATATTAAGAAGCAAGCCTAATGGTGACGGAACATTTAGCAGCGACAGTTATAATGCAGGAGATGAAGTAAACAGCATTAAGTGGAGCACATTAAGTGACGCTACATACCAGAAAGTATTTAATTACTATAAGGGAATGATAGCATTCAGAAAAGCACATGCTTCATTAAGAATAATGGACACTGCTTCAAGTTATTATAAATTTACTGAAGACACGGACAAGGGTGTTATTGCTTATGAATTAACAGGTGTTAAGGAAGAAGTATCAGATTCAATCTTTGTTGTATATAACCCATTAAGTGAAGCAACAACAGTTACACTTCCGGAAGGTGACTGGACAATCTGCGTACAGGGCGACAAGGCAGGAACTGATTCTCTCGGAACAGCAAACGGAAAAATTACTGTAGATGGAATTTCATGTACAATACTTGTAAAAGGCGCAACAAAATAATATAGCATAATTATAGTCCCGGGAACGTCAGGTTTCCGGGACTTGTTATTTTCTGTACATAGGATAATCGCAGAAAATCAACATTTTTAGATTAGAAAATCAACATAAATGCTATTGAAAAAAGAAAACTAAAGTATTAGAATAAGAACAGTCGTAAGACACAATAATGTATTTAGGAAAGGAATAAAAAAATGAAAAAAATTGCAAAAAGAGTAATTACAGCCGTTTTAGCAATGGCAATGGTAATTGGAATGATGGCTATGACAGCTTTCGCAGCAGATGACACATACAGTGTTATCGGATCAATCAATGGTAACTGGGATAAGGACACAGATTTGGTTAAGCAGGCAGATGGAACATATTCAGTAGACATCACAGATGTTAAGGCTGGATCTTATGAATTCAAGATTCGTACAAACCATGCTTGGGATAATGGCGAATATAACCTTGAAGGTGATGCATCAAGCGGCGGAGCTAATGCAAAAGTTGATGTAGCAAAAGATGGTTCTACAGTAACAGTTACATTTGATGGAACTAAGGCAGCTGTAACAGTTAAAGAAGCAAGTGCAGCAACACCAGCAGCTCCAGCAACTCCAGCAGCAGGCGATTCTTCAGTTATGGTATACATCGTAGCAGCAGTTGCAGCATTAAGCGCAGTTGTAGCAGTTGTAGCTAAGAGAAGAAGCGTAGAAGCTTAATTAGTATTTTATAGAAATGCTTACATAAAGGAATCGGTTCAGACCGGTTCCTTTTTTGTATCGGATATTCTTTGAATTGTAATATTGCACATATATTTAATAAAATCAACATTTTTATAGTTAAAAAACAACAAATGAAATATTGAAAAAATAAAATACCTGTACTAAAATAAAGCTAGTGTCATAAGACATGAATAAAATGTATTGGAAAGGAAGAATACGAAAAATGAAGAAAATTTTAAAAAAGGTCATTGCTACAGTAGCTGCTTTTGCATTCGCAGCAGCAGGACTTGTTGTAGCACCTAAGACTGCTAAGGCAGCAGGAACAACAGTTAAAGTATATGTTGAACTGACAGCAGGTAAGACAGCAGAGTATTACAAAGGAAATGTTTGGGGCGGAACTGCAAGTGTAGCGACCGCTGCAACAGCAGCTAAGCCAACAGGCTGGGGTGCTGGAACTCTTCCGGTAGGAGATGCAGTTACAGAAGACGGCAAGAATTACGCAGTATTTACAATTAACAATGCGGATGAAGTACAGGGCTTTCAGGTAGTTGGATATACTGATGGTGCAGACAATGCAGAATATCAGGAGCCTGCTTGGAATTCAGAAGTTGTAGCACAGAGCAATGGTAAAGCATATTTCGATTTAACATCAAAGAAGTTATTTAAAGATGCTGCAATGACACAGGAAATTGCACCACTTCCTGTAACTGATGTACTTTCTGTAGTAGGTACTATTACAGATACTGGATTTGATTTACCTGGTAAGACTATGACAAAGAATGATGATACATACACAATTACATTCAAGAATGTAGCAGCCGGCAGTTATACATATAAGTTCCTTCAGTCAGCAGCTGAATATTCATGGAAATACCAGATTGGTAAGGATAATTCATTTGGTGACAATACAGCTAATTTCGAATTAGTATTGGATGAAGTCAGCGATGTAACATTCACAGTAAAAGTAACAGATGTTACAGGTGGTGCAGGACTTGATGCAAAACAGATTACAGCTGTAGAATATGCTGGTCCAACTGTAACACCAGTCGTAGACAACAAGCCAGCAGAAGACAACAAGCCAGCAGAAGACAACAAGCCAGCAGAAGACAACAAGCCAGCAGACAATAACAAGCCAGCAGAAGACAACAAGCCAGCAGGCGGCAATAACGGAAATGTAAGCGCAGGTGATTCTATGGCAGTAGCTACAGCAATAATCGCAGCAGCAGCAGCTTGCGGAATCGTTGTTGTTTCATTCAAGAAGAGAAGACAGGATGCTTAATTTTACATAAGTATTTTGAATATGTAGTAAGATAATAGATGCTTCAGTCACAGACTATGTGACTGAAGCTTTTTGTTATATACAGAACACATTTTTTGCAAGAAATGAGAAATAGTCCTTGTATCCTGCTTTTTTTACGGTAACGGAAGATTTGACATCAATTGTCCCTATAAGCGTACCATTGTATTTGTAGCAAAGCTGCCCGACAACATCACCCTCATTAACAGGGGCTTTCAGTCCATCAATAAATTCAAAATCTTTTGTAATAAGGGCTTCGTCATATTTTTCTGTGAAAAGATAAGAAAAATTGTCACTATATTCGCAGACAAGCTCTTTAATCATGCCGCCGGATATTCCGGGAGATGGGATTTGGGGCATATTGGAATCCTTATACATCTGACATAGTGAATAACCATAGTTAAGAAGTTTGATAGAATCGGCAACACGGGATTTGCCGTCCTTGGATGCCATAACAACGGAAATAAGCTCAATATCGTTTCTTTTTGCGGTAGCGGAAAGACAGAATCCGGCAAGACTTGTAGAACCTGTTTTTAACCCTGTTGCCCATTCGTACTGTTTGATAAGTTTATTGGTATTGGTAAGGGTAAAATCGTTTTCACCCCGCCTTGTAACATGGGTTATTGTGTCCATCCAGATTGTTGAAATATTATGTATTTCAGGATATTTATTGATAAGTTCCTTTGACATGAGTGCCACATCCCTCGCTGTGGTTACATGATTATCGGCATCAAGACCGCAGCAGTTGACAAAATTTGTGTTAGTCATTGAAAGACCTTTGGCTCGTTCATTCATATGGGCAACAAAATTTTCCTCAGATGTGTCAATGTATTCTGCCATGGCTACACAGGCATCGTTGGCACTTGCAATGGCAATGCATTTAATAAGGGTTTCAACGGTCTGGGTCTCGCCGGCTTCAAGAAAGACCTGACTGCCGCCCATTGAAGCGGCATGTTCGGATACTGTTACAGTGTCATCCATTTTGATTCTGCCGTCATGTATGGCATCAAAAATCAGTATAAGCGTCATTATCTTTGTAATACTGGCAGGGCGGAGAATTTCATCGGGGTTATGCTCATAAATGATTTTTCCTGTAGATGCTTCCATAAGAATTGCTGATTTGGAGGTTAAACCAAGCTCATCGGCAGTCACACTGATATGGGCAGATGATAGGATAAGTATAAAAGAAATAATAAAAGAAAAAACCTTCTTCATTAAAAACTCCGGACTTTTTTGTTAGTATATTTTATGTATATAACTAAGATAATATGAGCGTACTATTGAAAAAAGAAAAATTAACGTATATAATTGTAGCATTAACCGGATGAGCGGTGATTTTACAAAAAAGAAGAAAGGATGTATAAAAGTATGTTGAGACTTATTGTTATGGCACTTCGTTCATTTTTCTTTCTGATATATGAAATTAATAAATGTAATTATATGATGAAACGTCCGGAGAAATATAGCGAACTTGACAAGTATCGTGAGATACAGAAAATTGTTGATAAGATGCGTAAAAATTCCAGGACCACCACAAAGGTTTATGGAAAGGAAAATCTGCCGGAAACAGGTAATTATGTAATGTATGCCAACCATCAGGGACATTATGACGGGTTAGGAATTGTGTGCAATCATGACAGACCTCTTACTATTATTATCGACAGCAAGAGGGAACATCAGATGATTGTCAGGCAGATGCTTCCCATGGTAGGGGGGCACGGCATTAATCTTAAAGACGCCAGACAGCAGATGAAGACTATGATGACTGTTACCAGGGAACTTAAAGAAGGAAAAATATATTTGCTTTTCCCTGAGGGTAAGTATGGTGACAATAAGAATACCCTTCAGGATTTTAAAGCAGGTGTATTTAAGTGCGCGATGGATGCCAAAGTGCCGGTTATACCGGTGGCACTTATTGATTCCTATAAAGCAATGGATGGCAACAGCCTCAGGAAAGTGACAACACAGGTACATTACCTGAAGCCGATACCATATGAAGAATATAAAGATATGAAAAAGACAGAGCTTGCTGAACTTACTAAATCAAGAATACAGGAAGCAATTAATGAGTATGCAAAGTAATTATCTGCCGGAAGTCTTCTTTTCAAATATTCCGATAATTATATAAAGAATTACTGAAAGAATAGAAAGTAAAACAATGGAAAGAAGTACCCAGTCCATTTTAAATACCTGGCTGCCGTAGATGATTAAATAACCAAGTCCTTCCTTTGCTGCAAGGAATTCACCAATGATTACACCTACAAGGGAAAGCCCCAGATTGACTTTCATGGCATTTACGATTGTCGGCAGTGATGACGGAAAGAGAAGGTAAAACAGAACATGACGTTTCTTTCCGCCGAGGGTCCGGATTAATTTTATTTTTTCCTTGTCGGTCTCTGTAAAAGAGGTATATATACTGAGCATTGCACCGAATACAGCAACAGATACGGCGGCTATAATTACCGTTTTAGTGCTGTTGCCGAGCCATACAATAAGAACCGGAGCGAGAGCGGATTTTGGAAGGCTGTTGAGCAATACGAGGAAAGGTTCGGCAACTTTGAAGATATTTCTGTTAAGCCACATAAGTACGGCAGCTGCAATGGCGGTAATCATAACAAATATAAAGCATATAAGTGTTTCATAAATGGTTTTCCATACATGGCGTATGAGAAAACCGTTTTTTGTCAGTTCAATAAAACATTTAACAATCCGTTTTGGACTGCTGAATATAAAAGAGTCGATAATTCCCTTTTCTGCACAAATTTCCCATGCTGACACGAAGAAAACCGCCAGAAAAATACGAAGGAAATGAATTAATACTTTATGACGGAATACTGATTTAAGATAATCAGAGTGTGTTTTGATTTTATTCATTGTCGGACAACTCCTTCCACAAGATATTAAAGTAATCACGGAATGCTGCTGTATCACGACGTTCTAAGGAACTTAAATCGTTGCAGAAGTCAAGGTCAATTGCCGCTTTGAAACGTCCCGGACGTTTAGTAAGCACGTAGACACTTTCTCCTACAGAAATTGCTTCCGCAAGGTCATGGGTTACAAGTATTGCGGTTTTATGTTCTTTTTTTATGATAGAGCTTATATCGTCACATACGGTAAGCCGTGTCTGGTAATCAAGAGCTGAAAACGGTTCGTCTAAAAGGAGAATATCCGGTTCCATCATAAGTGTGCGTATAAGAGCAACTCTTTGCCGCATACCGCCTGAAAGCTCGCTTGGTCTTGAATTTTTAAAATCGAGGAGACCATATTGGGAGAGATAGTGGGTGGCAAGATTTCGTGTGTCTTTTTTTCTGTGTATATCAAGCCCTAGCATAACGTTTCCGTATACACTGCGCCATTCAAAAAGATGGTCATGCTGGAGCATATATCCGATGTTACGCATTTCGTCTTTTACCGGGCGGCCATTTACGATTACTTCACCTGAAGTTGGTTCGATAAGACCGCATATTATGGACAGAAGCGTGGATTTACCACAACCGGACGGACCGACTATGGATATGAATTGTCCTTTTTTTACGGATAGATTAATATCCTGAAGGGCTTTTGTTTCTTTCTCTTTTGTAAAATAGGAATAGTTTACGTCTTTTAATTCCAAAGCCAGCATATTTTACACCTGAAAATAATATATATAATATTTTATGATTTGATATTGAAATAGTCACAAAATGATTATATAATAGATAAGACCAATTCAGACAGGTGACAGACATGAGTAAATTTTGCAACATAATTGAGAATATAACAAGTGAGCATGTGTATATACAGACACATAATTTCCCTGATGCGGATGCCATTGCATCAGCGTTCGGACTCTCAGTTCTGTTGGAAAAATATGGAATTAATTCATCAATTTGTTACAGAGGACAGATTGAGAGATACAGCACGAATGAACTTGTGAACAGTCTTGGCATCAAGATGATTAATATTGAAGAATTGAAGGATATCAACCGGAATGATGAGGTTATCCTTGTGGATTCACAGAAGGGCAATAGTAATATTATCACTACCAAGGGTGATGAGATTATATGTATTGACCATCATCCTACGTTTGAGAATTCCCTTGATTCTTACAGATATGCTGATGTAAGACCTGAGCTTGGTGCGTGTTCCACTATAATAGCTGAATATTATATGGACAATAATATTCCTATTGATAAGAGAGTTGCGACAGCACTTATTTATGGAATATGCACAGATACCATGGGCCTTACAAGAGGAGTTACCGATAAGGATGTTGATACTTACAGTTATCTTTTTAAGATAGCGGACAAGCAGATTCTTAAGGCACTTGAACACTGTTCCATAAGTATTGATGATCTTAAGGCATATGCTAATGCGATTAACTCCATTAAGGTATGTGACAATGTAAGTTTTGCCAATACCGGTTCTAATTGTCCGGAGGCCCTTATAGCCTCGATATCTGATTTTATGCTGGATCTTATTGAAGTTGATTTTTCGGTTGTATATTCTCTTAAGAAAGAGGGAATTAAGATTTCCGTCAGAAGCATGGGTAAATACAACGCGGGAAGGATTACCAATAAAGCATTGTCCGGAATTGGATGTGGCGGAGGTCACGAAGTTATGGCAGGCGGTTTTGTTCCTCTCAAGGAGGGAGAACGGGATATTGATGCCGTAATAGGTGATATTCAGGAACGCTTTTTGCGTGCAATGTAATTTATACTGATGCTGACATGGCGCAGCTGGTAGCGCAACTGATTCGTAATCAGTAGGTCGTGGGTTCGAATCCCATTGTCAGCTTTTATGCAATGGTAACCGGCATAAGATTTCGCATATACAGGAGTCTGTGCCGTTTTTTTTTACTCATAGAGACATAATCAGACAAAAAGTTACCAATTATTACATTGGAGTGCAATAATACGTAAAAAATATTGTTTTTTCAGTAGAAAGGTAGTAAAATAATAATATGTGTTGGTTGAAGGAGTGGTTATTCCTGTGGAAATGGAAAGAAAGCCTTTAAGAAAGAGATTAAGAGTAATGTATATACCTGTTATTCTGTCCATATTAGGCATAACAGTATGTATTGTCAATTCAATGCTTATATACAATAAGACGTTCAGATTCTATACTGAACAGTATTATAGGATAGCGCAGGCATTTGAACAGGTAAGCAGTTTTACGTCAACGCTGGATTTATGCCAGAAGCTGCCGTCATCAACGTCATACGACAATCTGGCGGATGCCTATGACATTGAGTTGTTGTCGGCATGTTCGGATTTGTTTTCAACAAGATTTGAATTTGACAGTAATGAACGTCAGGAGATAGAGTCATTGTATGATATTGTACGTACTTCTATTCCTGATAAGTTGAATTTGCTTAAGGACGGCATTAATGACAGAGAGAAATGTGAGGAAGTACTGGCAGCTGTAAGAGCGGATATAACAACTGTTGCGGATAAGCTTAACCATGTGATAGAGAAGTCAGTAGCTGCAGGCAATAAGGCATACGACAACGATAGGATAGATGTATATCTTATTGAAGGACTTATGATTGCAATATTTATAGGTTTTATTATAGTTACGGCATATATGGTTAGCTTTATTGAAAAAAGAATTATCAAGCCTATACGTGATGTCGCAGACTGGAGCCGGATGTTTAAGGATGATTATGCCGATATGTCAGATATTGAGATAACGGATAATGATGAGATTAGTGATATCAGCAGTGCTTTTAATATTGTTAAGGCTAAGTTATGTGAAGCCAATAAGACTAAGCGTGATAATGAATCAGCTCTCCGTAAGCTGAGAGAAGAGGAAGAATATAAGAAGAAATTCGTTAAGCAGTTATATGATGAGAAGCGTGAGAAAGAGATAATAAGTTCTGAAGCTAAGAGAGACGGACTTACAGGTCTTTATAACAGACGTTCCTTTGATGCACTTATTGATGAATTTATGAGTAATAAGAGTGTATCATCAGAGGGCGCACTATTCCTTATTGATATGGATAATTTTAAGAATGTTAATGATACCCTCGGTCACATAGCAGGCGATGAAGCACTTAAGACTCTTGCAGGTGCTATGAGGATAGTATTCCCTGGCGGATATCTTGGACGATATGGCGGAGACGAATTTATAGCATTTGTTCCAAGTACCTGTGACGATGAGACATTAGACAGGCTTGGATCATCACTTTGCAAGAAGATGGACAGAGAATTTGAGCACGGTGGCAAGTCAGTAAGACTTTCAGTAAGCGTAGGTATAGTTAATACAGTTGGAATTGATGATTATGCAGAACTTTATATGAAAGCAGATAAGGCTTTGTACTATTCTAAGGAACATGGAAGAAACCAGTATACATTAGCTTCCTCATTAGATAATTTTGCTACAGATTAAGAATATTACAGTTGAAGAAACCGGCTTCCGACAGGTCATGTGTTACTAATAATACGGACTTGCCGGAGGTCATTTTTTTTACATAATTCATGACAGACAATCTGGTATCGGCATCAAGACCTTTAAATGGTTCATCCATTATAATTGTGGTGTAATCCGCAAGAACAGCACGCAATATTGCCACACGCCTTTTCATACCGCCGCTTAAGGATATGACCTTTTCATTCATGCAATCTGACAATCCCACTGCGGCAAATCCATCTGTAATTTTATCTTTATCATTACATACAAGCCGGACGTTTTTAAATGCGGTAAGGTAAGGACATAATCTGTCCTCCTGAAATACTACGGAATATTTTTCATCTGATTCTATAGTCCCTTTATATGGAACGAGTGAAAGGATTGCATTGATAAGAGAAGTTTTACCGATTCCTGAACTGCCTGTTATGGCTGTGCTGCCTTTTGCAAATTCATAAGTAAGGTCTGATATTACCGTATTATCGTTGTATGCAACTGTAAGGTTATTGAGCTTTATCATTGATTGAACCTGTCCTTTTAAAAATTAAATTTAAAATTAATAATACTATTTTCTCGAAAATTATACTAAGAACAATCAGAGAAATTGTCCATGCAAATAAGTTATCCGTTTCCAGATATATTTTTGACTTGTATATGTTGTTTCCGATGGAATGTCTTACAAGACCTATGATTTCGGCGGCAATTCCTGATTTCCACGCAAACCCGCAGGATAATTTTACACCGCTTAGAAAATGGGGAGCCGCATAAGGCATATATATGTAAACCAATTTTTTGAACGGTGAAAAATGAAATACCTCAGCCATTTCTTTCATCTGACTGTCTGTATGGGCAATACCTGAAAAAGTATTGGTATAAATTACAGGCATAATCGTTATCGCTGCGATAAACGTTGAAAGATGTGCGGAATCAACCCACAATAAGGCAAGTATAATGAAAGATGCCACAGGAATTGAACGGATGATTTTAACCGGAACATCAATTACCGACTGCAAAAAGGTATTGACAGAAGCTACAACCGCAAGGACTACGCCGGCAAAAAGACCGGTAAAAAAACCTATGGATATGTTAAAAAGAGAGTATGAAAGGCTTTTGTAATATGCGGAAGTCTTAAGTAAAGAAAAAAGTGCATTGACGGTCTGCAATGGCGAAGGCAGGAATACCGGACTTGAAATTACGGCAGATATAATCTGCCATAATACAAGCCATATAATTATTGAAATAAAAGTGTATAAAGTCTTTCTTTTCATGTTATTTCACAATGTAAAAAATATTGTTGTCAGGTAATTTTTTTCCGAGAGAATCCGGGCTGGCATCAAATAAGACCTTGAAATAGCCGGTTACTTTGCTGATCATTTCATCACCTGTAATAAAACAGATGTTGCAATATGGTATTGCTTTTGTGGCTATGGCAGCTTTGATAATATCGTATTTCTCAAGCAATGAAGCGGTTTCTTCAATGTTGGCTGTTGCATTTTTGGAAGAAGCCTTGTACTCATCAAGGAAAGTTCTTAAAGCATTTTCATTAGAAGATACAAAATCTTCAGAAACAACAAGCACACCTGTTACTATTGAACTGTCATCATGAATTTTTTCCCATTCTTTTGTAAGGTCTATAACCGTTTCAAAAGCCGGATCCTTGGATTTGGCAACCTCAACGAAAGGTTCAGGAAGCATAACGACTGCTGAATCCATGGCTGAAGCCTTCTGGAGAACCTCGGCAGCCTCTGACATATATTCAATTGTTACGTCCTTATCAGGGTCTATATTATTCTCGGAAAGAATATGCCTTAAAGTATATTCAGGGGTTGTTCCCTGTCCTGTTGTATAGATTGTCTGACCTTTAAGGTCTGTAGCAGATGATACAGAAATGCCTTTTGAAAGAATATAGAGCACACCTAAAGTATTGACTGCGGCAATTTTTATTCTGCCCTCTGTTTTATTGTATAAGACACTTGCAAGATTGGCAGGAACGCAGGCAGCATCAAGTTCCCCCTTAATAAGTCCGGTTGCGATTTCATCGGCTGTTCCGCATATCTTGTAATCATAGTCATTGGAGGTCTTTTCATTGGATGCGTCATCGTAAAGTTTTACAAGGCCTATTGAAGTAGGACCCTTCATGGATGCAATTCTTACAGTGCTTTTTTCATTGCCTTTTCCGGGTGTGTTATTATTGCCCTGACATGCACTGAGGGATACAAGCATGGCAAAAATAAGTATTAATGATAATATTTTCCTTTTCATAATCTGCCTTCTTTCTTTTTATGCAATTATTATACTTAATCAAAAAAGATAATGCAAGGACAGTAAAATCGTGATACAATAGGCTAAAAAATGGATATGTAACTGAAAAGGAGCAACCTATGATTGAAATTAATAATCTTACCAAAATTTACAGGCTGGGCAGCAGACAGATGCGTAAGGAGAAAGTAACGACAAGCACAAGAGTAGCTGTTTCGGATGTATCTTTAAGAGCCGAAAAAGGGGAAATCTTCGGATTGTTAGGCTCTAATGGAGCAGGTAAGACAACGACGTTAAGATGTATCGCCACCCTGTTGAAGCCTACGGAGGGAACAGTTCTGGTGGATGGCTTTGATACCGTTAAAGACGCAGATAAAGTCAGGAAAAAGATTGGCTTTTTAACTAATGATATCAAGCTTGACCCACAATTTTCCGTGGATTATCTTTTTGATTTCTTCGGAAAACTGCACAATATGAAAGATGATGATATCCGCACAAGAAAGAGCGAACTTTTCAATTATTTCGGAATAGAAGAATTTAAGACAAAGAAGATAGAGGAACTTTCAACAGGCATGAAGCAGAAGGCTGCAATAGCGGTGAGCCTTGCCCATGACCCTGATATAATTATTTTTGACGAGCCTACAAGCGGACTTGACATTATCACCGCAAGACTTGTAACAGACTATCTTAAAAAGCTTCGCAACGAGGGTAAACTTATAATTATTTCCACCCACATCATGTCTGAAGCGGAGGCACTCTGCGACAGGATAGCCATAATAATTGACGGTAAAAAAATCTGTGAAAACACAATTCCCGAAATCCTTAAAGAATATAATGTTAACAATCTTGAGGACGCATTTTTTGAAATGTATAAAATTAATCATAAGGAGGACAAATAAATGGGCTTCAAAGTAATTTTATCAAAGGAATTAAAAAGGGTATTCGGGGATAAGAAAATGGTTTTTTCACTGTTTATTCTTCCAATCATATTAATTGCGGGAATTTACGGAGTAATGTTTTTCCTTATAGGTAAAGAGAAATCCAGCATAAACGAACACGTATCCGAGGTATATGTACAGAATATGCCTGATAATTTTTCAGAGCTTATGGCAAGGCATACCGACTGCAAAATAAATATTATACCGGCAGGTGAATCGGCAGACACATACAAAGATAAGCTTCTTGACGGAACCTACGATTTAGTGGTTGTGTTCCCTGAGAATTTCTATGAGAATTTCAAAAATGCCGATGCAGGTTCGGCACTTCCTGATATAAAGACTTTTTATAATCCGTCAGAAGATAATTCCGGCGAAGCGAGAACACGTTTTACGGAAACATATCTTGAAGAATACAAACAGATTTTACTTAAGGAGAGATTCGGCTCACTTGATTATGCCATGGTATTTTCCGTAGATGCGGATAACCCTGACATGATAGTACAGGATAAAGATAAGGCTACAGGCAAGATTCTCGGCTCCATCATACCTTATCTTATAACAATTCTTATTTTTGCGGGAGCAATGGGACTTGGCGTTGATACCATTGCAGGTGAGAAGGAGAGAGGAACCATCGCCAATCTTCTTATAAGCCCTATAAAAAGAGTTGACATCATAATGGGTAAAATAGTATCCCTTGCCATAGTATCCGTTCTTTCGGCAGGTGTATATGTAATATCATTTATCGGTTCAGCCGTGTTTCTTACTAAAAAAAGCGGAATGGGAGAAATGGTTAACGGGCTTTCACTTAACTTTACTACCGTACAGATTATACAGTTTGTAGTGCTGCTTTTAGGACTTGTGCTTCTTTATGTTGGAATTATAGGTTTCGTATCACTTTTAGCAAAAAATGTCAAAGAAGCACAGTCGTTTATAATGCCTGTGTATATAATAGTCATGTTTGCGGGAATGATAACAATGTATTCGGGAGATGTAACTTCAGGCAGTTATATGATACCTGTATATAACACCTCAGCTGCATTCAAAGGTATATTTGAAAGGACAATCACAATGAACCAGTACCTTACGTCAACGATAATAACTTATGTGTTTGCGGGAGTAATGGTATGTCTTATGGCTAAGGCGATGAACAGTGAAAAAATAATGCTTAACGCATAAAAGAGGTCATATATGTTAAATGTTGTATTTGATATGGATGGAGTTCTTTTCGACACCCAGAAAGTGTATACAAGAACATGGCGTGAAGTAGCCGAAATACTTCACATAGATAATTTTGAGGTTCCGTTAAAACTCTGTATCGGAAGAAACAGGGTTGACCAGGTGGATATCCTTAAAACACACTGTGGCGAGGATTTCCCTTTTGATGAATTCTACGATTTAAAGGAAAAAATATTTACGGGTCACATTGAAGAAGATGGCGTTCCTCTTAAAAAAGGCACAAAGCTCATTCTTGACACCCTGAAAAAAATCGGAGCGAAGGTTGCCATTGCCTCATCCTCAAGAAAAGATGTGGTGCTTCATCATCTTAATGAAACGGGGCTTACAGGATATTTTGATGTAATTATCGGCGGAGATATGGTAGAACACAGTAAACCCTTCCCTGATATATACCTTAAAGCCTGTAAAGAACTTAAATGCAATCCACATGACACCTATGCCGTGGAGGATTCTTATAACGGAATTGAATCGGCTGTTAAGGCGGGACTTAAAACGATAATGATTCCTGATAGTCTGCCTCCGGTCAAAGAATATGACAGCAAAATATTTACAAGATTTGATTCACTTGTGGAACTTTCGGAATATTTTGCCATAAGAGCGCTTATGGAGAAGTTGTGGCAGAAGTATGATTATGCCTCAATTCTTTTTGAAAACAGTACAGGAAGAAAATATTCCGTTTCAGGCAGGGGACTGTCCGCATCACAGGATAAAATATCCTGCGCAAGAGGGTATGTCCTGCGTGTCCACGGCAGAAACCGCCTTGTGGAACATTCCTTTAATTCGCTTAAAGTTAGTGACTCAGAAAAAATTATTGCCCAGATAGAAAATCTTTTTGACAAGGCAGAAGAACTTAAAGAGAATTTTACCATTGAAGATACGGAACGTATGGAGGATGAAGTATTACATTCTTTTTCAGAAAACGATATGAGCCGCAGTCCTGAAATTCTCGGAGATAAGGCAATCCTTGACAAACTCACCGAATTAAGGCAGAAAGGTCTTGAGGCTGACGAACAGATTATTGACTGCACGATTAATTCTTCTTTCAAGAAGAGCAGAAAAATTTTTATCTCCAAAAACAGGGATATGTCCCAGAATATTTTATGGATGACCTGTGCCATGTCAATGATGGCCAAAAAAGGAGATATTGTAAGAAGTTATTTTAAATCGTATTCAGGAATGAATGGTTATGATGTGCTTGATTCATTGGAAGCAGACATTAAAAACGTTGCCGGGAATACGGTTAATCTGCTTATGGCAGAAAAGATTACGCCGGGCAGATACGAATGTATATGTACGCCTGAGGTAACGGGGATGATAGTCCATGAAGCCTTCGGCCACGGCGTTGAAATGGATATGTTCGTAAAAGACAGGGCACTTGCCAAGAACTTTATCGGCAAAGAAGTTGCTTCCGGACTTGTAACCATGCATGACGGAATGGGTGTAAATGAAGTTGCTACCTATGACTTTGATGACGAAGGTACCTGCGGTCATGATACCGTAATTATTAAGAACGGAATCCTGCAGACGGGAATTTCGGATGCCAAGACAGCCGGTATCTTTAAGACAAAAGGAACGGGCAACGGCAGAAGGGAAAATTACGAGCATAAGGCATATACAAGAATGACCAATACCTATTTTGAAGGCGGCAAAGACAGACCGGAGGATATGATTAAATCCATAAAGTATGGTTTTATGCTTGAAAATGCAACTTGCGGAATGGAAGACCCTAAAAACTGGGGAATACAGTGTATGGTAAATATGGCAAGAGAGATAAAAGACGGAAAATTTACGGGCAGAATCTTTTCTCCGGTTGTGCTTAGCGGATATGTTACGGATTTGTTAAAATCCATATCAATGATGTCAGAAACTCCTGAACTTAACGGAGGCGGATATTGTGGAAAAGGTTATAAGGAATGGGTTAAAGTATCCGCCGGAGGCCCTTATATTAAAGCAGAAATAGAACTGGGGTAATTGAAATGGTATCAGAAATAGTTGAAATACTTCACGAACTGAATATAGTTGATTACAATATTTATGACGAGCATAGAAAAGCCTTTGAGATGTATTTTGTAAAACACCGTCTTGATATGACAAGAGACAAGGAAGTAAGGGAAATAAGACTACGCGTTTACAGGAATTTCGAGGAAAATGGTACAGAATATCTCGGAAACTCAGATGTGTACTTATATCCGGGAATGGATGGGGATGAGATAAGGGAACTTATAGAAAGTGCGTGGGAATCCGCTCTTTATGTGAAGAATCCATATTACAGGCTGCCTGAAAAAGTAATCGATAAAAATACGGAAAAAGTATTTGACGGCTGTGAAAGCGTTATTGAAATGGCGAAGGCTCTTTATTCTGCCGAGGATGAAGTTAAGGATGCCTTTATTAATTCAGCTGAATTTTTTGGAGAAACCAGGACTGTAAATATAATAACCGGAAAAGGCTCCGATATATCTTATACATCAGGAAAAATAACCGGTGAATTTGTTGTCCAATGCAAAAAAGAGAATGATGTGGAACTGTATGCTGATTTTTCTTATTATGACATGGAAAAAGAAAGCATCAGAAAAAAGTGTGCAAAACAGCTTAAACTGGCAGTTGAAAGAGAATCGGCAAAACGAAGTCCGGCAGATTATTCAGGTTATCCCATTGTGCTTACGGATTCCTATGTTAAGGAATTTCTGAAATTCTACCTTATGAGAAGCAATGCAGCGTATGTATATCCCGGATATTCGGATTACAAAGAAGGTTATGATATTATGTCCGATATAAGCATAGAGGGGGTGCCGGAATATCCGTACAGTGCAGAGGGCGTTAAAACCGGATCCCGTATGATAATAGAACACGGTATTGTCAAAAACATCCACGGCAATGTAATGCACTTGTCATATCTTAACAGACCGTATATAGGAATGTACGAGAATTTACATTGTGTATGTAACGGCGAACCAATGGACAGACTTCTTAACGGAAAATACATTCTGGTAAAAAACTTCTCCGATTTCCAGATGGATCCTCTTACAGGTGATTTTGGCGGTGAGTTCAGACTTGCCGAGATATCTGATGAGAATGGAAAAAGAATTGTCACAGGAGGAACCGTAACAGGCAATATCCTTAAAAATGCAGATAAAATCAGATATTCCGGTGAATATTTTAAAGAAGGATTATATGTTGGTCCTTCAGCTGTAAAAATAGGTTGAATACTCTGACAAAATAATGATAAAATAATCAAAACTGTATAGACTTTACAGAAAAAGGAAAAGAAATATATGTTAGAATTACAAAATATATCATATCAGGTTGATGAAGAAGGCAAAGACAAAGAAATTATTAAAGATATAAGCCTTAAAATAGATGGAAGATTTACGGCGATAACAGGGCCTAACGGCGGCGGAAAGTCAACACTTGCGAAGATAATCGCAGGAATTGTTACGCCTACATCAGGTAAGATCCTGCTTGACGGCGAAGATATTACAGAACTGTCAATTACTGACAGGGCAAGAAAAGGAATCAGTTTTGCATTCCAGCAGCCGGTAAGATTTAAGGGAATAACCGTAAAAGATCTTATAACTCTTGCCGCAGGCGAGCCCATCAATGCGGGCAAAGCCTGTGAGTACCTTTCGGAAGTAGGACTTTGTGCAAGGGAATACATTAACAGAGAAGTTAATGCGAGCCTTTCAGGCGGCGAACTTAAGAGAATAGAGATTGCAATGATTCTTGCAAGAGGCACAGCTGTATCGATTTTCGATGAGCCGGAAGCAGGAATTGACCTTTGGAGCTTTAACAATCTTATTGATGTTTTTGAAAAGATGCATGAAGAGACCAAGGGTTCAATTATCATAATTTCCCATCAGGAAAGAATACTTAACATTGCCGACCGTATTATAGTAATTGCTGATGGCAAAGTGGCAGCTTCAGGCGGACATGAGATGTTGCCAACTCTGCTTGGCAGCGGTAATGCAAAAGAATCATGTAAGAAAATGGAGGCAAGGTAATATGGACCAGATACAGAAAAATCTGCTTGCGGAAATTGCGGGACTCCATGAAGTGCCTGCAGGTGCTTATAATTTCAGGGTCAACGGAGTGGCAGCAGGAAGAAATACAACATCCAATATTGATATAGTAACCAAAACGGACAAGCCGGGAATAGACATTATTATCAAGCCCGGAACCAAAAATGAAAGTGTCCACATTCCTGTTGTTTTAAGCCAGACAGGGCTTGACGACCTCGTATATAACGATTTTTATGTAGGAGAAGGAAGTGATGTGTTAATTGTGGCAGGCTGCGGAATCCATAACGGCGGAGATAAGAAATCATCACATGACGGAATCCATACATTTCATATCGGCAAAAATGCCAGGGTCAGATATGTGGAAAAACACTATGGTGAGGGTGATGGCAATGGTTTGAGAATTATGAATCCTACCACAGTTGTTGATATTGACGAAAACGGCTATATGGAAATGGAAACCACCCAGATTAAAGGAATAGATTCCACTGACAGAATTACCAAGGGCAGGTTAGGAGATGGGGCAGCTTTTATTGTTAAAGAAAAGATAATGACCCATGGTAAACAATATGCAAAGACAAGCTTTGAGGTAGAGCTTAACGGAAAAGGTTCAAGTACCAACGTTATATCACGTTCGGTTGCAAAGAATGATTCCACACAGGTATTTTATGCCAAGATAGACGGAAATAACGAGTGTGCCGGACATTCGGAGTGTGATGCCATTATTATGGACAATGCTTCTGTCAAGGCGATTCCTGAGATAACAGCCAATTCCGTTGAAGCAAGCCTTATACATGAAGCAGCTATCGGTAAAATAGCAGGAGAGCAGCTCATTAAATTAATGACATTGGGATTAACCGAGGCTGAAGCAGAGGAACAGATTGTAAACGGATTTTTAAAATAGAGGAATTAATACATGGAAAACAACAGTTTATATTTAATTAAAAACGGACATGTGCTTGACCCTGCATCAGGCAAAGACGGCATATATAACATCGTGGTAAAAGACGGAATAATAGCAGCCGTTGATAATGACAGCCATGATGAAATAGACAACGTTATTGATGCAGCAGGGTGTTATGTAATGCCGGGACTTATTGACCTTCATGTTCATTTCAGGGAACCGGGTTTTGAATACAAAGAGACAATAAAAACAGGTTCTCTTGCAGCAGCAAGGGGAGGAGTGACAACCGTTCTTCCTATGCCTAACACAAAGCCGGTAATTGACAGTGTGGAAATGGTGCGCAGGGTTAATGATATAATTAAAAGAGATGCCGTAGTCAACGTACTTCAGGTAGCTTCCGTTACCATGGGACAGGAGGGAAAAGTTCCTGTTGATGTGGAAGCTTTAAGAGAAGAGGGCGTTGTCGCAATAAGCGAGGACGGCAAATCAGTTATGAACGCAGAAGTATACAGAGAGGCTATGTATCGTGCCGCTGACTGCGGAATGGTGGTATTAGCCCATTGTGAAGATAAGAACATGGTAAACGGCGGTGCCCTCAATGAAAGTGCCAAATCAGAAGAACTGGGAATTAAGGGAATAACCAATGCCGTTGAAGATGTGATTGTGGCAAGAGACATTCTTTTAGCCAAAGAAACAGGCTGCAGGCTTCATCTTTGTCATTGCTCAACCAAAGACAGTGTTAAGATGATAAAAATTGCCAAAGAGGACGGCATAGATGTTACCGGAGAGGTATGCCCTCACCACTTTACATTATGCGATGAAGACATTCCTTGCGATAATGCGGACTACAAGATGAACCCACCTTTAAGAGGACGTGAAGATGTGGAGGCTCTTAAAAAAGGTCTTAAAGATAACATCATGGATGTAATTTCAACAGACCATGCCCCTCATTCTGAAGAAGAAAAGAAAAAGCCTATAAGCGAGGCTCCGTTTGGAATAACAGGACTTGAGACAAGTCTCTGCCTTACATACACAGAGCTTGTGCTCGGCGGAGTCCTTACTCCTATGCAGATGGCAGAGAAGATGAGTTACAATCCCGCAAGAGTAATCGGTATCGACAGAGGAACTCTTTTACCCGGAGCAGTTGCCGATATTACAATAATGGATAAAGATAAAGAATTTGTCATTGACAGAAAAGATTTCGTATCAAAGGGGCACAACACTCCTTTTGACGGAAAGAAAGTTAAAGGAAAAGTAATGCTTACCATGGTAGGCGGTAAAATAGTATACAAGGAGAACAAAATATGATTAACCAGTTAGTTGAAAAAATCAAGAAAACAAATGCACCTGTTGTAGTAGGTCTTGACCCTATGCTCTCTTATATTCCTGAGCATATCCTTAAAAAGTCTTATGACGAATACGGCGAGACACTTAAAGGTGCTACCGAAGCGGTATTTGAGTATAATAAAGGAATTGTAGACAATATTTATGATATTGTTCCTGCAGTCAAGCCACAGATTGCCATGTATGAGCAGTTTGGTATTGAAGGACTTGCAGCATTTAAGAGAACTGTTGATTACTGCCATGAAAAAGGACTTGTTGTTATCGGTGACATCAAGAGAGGTGATATCGGTTCGACTTCCACAGCCTATGCGGTAGGACATATCGGTAAAGTTACGGTAGGAAGCAGGACATATACTCCTATTGATGAAGATTTTGTAACTGTTAATCCATACCTTGGAAGTGACGGAATCAAGCCTTTTATAGATGTATGTAAAGAGAATGACAAGGGTATTTTTGTACTTGTTAAGACTTCTAATCCATCAAGCGGAGAATTTCAGGACCGCCTTGTAGACGGAAGACCACTTTACGAACTTGTGGGCGAACAGGTTGATAAATGGGGACAGGAATGTATGGGAGATTCATACAGTAATGTGGGTGCCGTTGTAGGTGCCACATATCCTGAACAGGGTAAAATACTTAGAAAACTCATGCCAAAGACATTTATTCTTGTACCGGGTTACGGTGCACAGGGTGGCAAAGGCAAAGACCTTGTAGATTATTTTAACGAGGACGGCCTTGGTGCAATTGTAAACAGCTCAAGAGGTATTATCTGTGCATATAAGCAGGAAAAATACGCTTCATTTGGCAGCCTTAATTACGCAGATGCGTCAAGACAGGCAACACTTGATATGATAGAAGATATCAATACAGCAAGAGGTTAATGATATGAAATTTGAAGAAAACGCAAAGGTTATCAGCCAGAAAAAAATAGCTGACGGCGTATTTGATATGTGGATTATGACAAGCAATATTGCAGAAAAGGCAGTACCGGGCCAGTTCATTTCCGTGTATACCAAGGATGCGTCAAAGCTGCTTCCAAGACCTATAAGTATCTGTGAGACAGAAGGCCGGAAACTTAGAATAGTATATAGGGTTGTAGGTGGCGGAACCACGGAATTTTCTACATATAAAGAAGGAGAGTCCATACACATCCTCGGACCTATAGGTAATGGTTTTCCTATTAAAGAGGGCAGAAAAGCCATTCTTATCGGTGGAGGGATAGGAATTCCTCCAATGCTTGAACTTGCAAGGAGAATGGGCGGTGAACCTGAGATTGTCGTAGGTTACAGAAACAGTGACACTTTCCTTACAGATGACCTTAAAGCATACGGTAATCTTACGATTGCAAGTGATGACGGAAGTATCGGAACCAAGGGAACCGTTATAGACGCAATCAGGGAAAACGGTATCAAGGGCGATATTATTTATGCCTGTGGACCTACACCTATGCTTCGTGGCATAAAGGCTTATGCCGAAGAAAATAATATCGAAGCATATATTTCCCTTGAAGAAAAAATGGCATGCGGAGTCGGCGCGTGTCTTGCCTGTGTATGTAAGACAACAGGAATTGACGACCACTCTAAAGTCCACAATGCCAGAGTATGCAAGGATGGTCCTGTATTTAATGCCAAGGAGGTTGAGCTTTAATGAATACTAAAATTAATCTTGCCGGTGTAGAACTTAAGAATCCGGTAATGACAGCCTCAGGAACCTTCGGTTCAGGAATGGAATACAGCGAATTTGTTGACCTTAACAAATTAGGAGCCGTTGTAACAAAGGGCGTTGCAAACGTGCCTTGGCCCGGCAATCCTACACCACGAATTGCTGAGACTTACGGTGGAATGATTAACGCAATCGGGCTTCAGAATCCGGGTATAGATGTATTTTGCGAGAGAGATATTCCTTTCCTTAAGAAATACGATACCAAAATAATTGTGAATGTCTGCGGTAAATCCGAAAGAGATTATGTTGAGGTTGTGGAAAGACTTGCAGGTGAACCTGTGGATATGCTTGAAATCAACATTTCCTGCCCAAATGTCAAAGAAGGTGGAATTGCTTTCGGACAGAATGCAGCCAATATTGAGCACATTACAAAAGCAATAAAAAATGTTGCAAAACAGCCTGTAATCATGAAGTTAAGCCCTAATGTAACGGACATTACCGAAATGGCTAAAGCAGCAGAAGCCGGTGGAGCGGATGTGCTTTCACTTATAAACACTATCACAGGCATGAAAATAGACATTAACAGACAGACCTTTGCAGTTGCCAATAAGACCGGAGGCCTTTCAGGACCTGCAGTTAAACCTGTTGCGGTAAGAATGGTATATCAGGTAGCCAATGCGGTTAAAATACCGATTATCGGTATGGGCGGAATCGCCGCGGCAGAGGATGCACTTGAATTTATTCTTGCAGGTGCCACCGCAGTATCCATAGGAACAGCCAATTTCCATAACCCTCGTACAACACTTGAGGTTATTGAAGGTATTGAAAAATATATGGTAAATAAAGGCGTTTCTGATATTAATGATTTAATCGGAATAGTAAAATAAAGAAAACCGCTGTAGGCATGATATAGTCAGATGATGCTTACAGCGGTATTTTATGTGTATTAGTTATTGCAGCCTGTCATTATTTCAGGGTATCTGCTTAAAAGGGTATTGACAATGGAATCAATGCCTTTTTCGGAAACATGTCGTATCTTATATACTTTTTTAGTATCCGTTACGATACATAAAGGATGATACATTATGGTGTTGCCTTTTTTATGGTAGACTTCGTTATAATCGTATACCCATGTTATATTTTCAAGCGGAATAATATCAGTATCGGTTTTGGTAATGATTATCAGAAACGTATCAGTAATAAATACATTCTTACGTCCTACAGCCACCGCCGTATCGTATTCGGTAACGGCAATCGCAAATAATGTTTTGTAATCTCCGTATTTTCTCAAAGCCTTTACAGGCGATGAGTAATTAGGATTAATTGCAGCTATAATAAGCAATACTAAGAAAATAAGGGATATAAGCGCAATTATCATAAATCCGATTATCATAAACCGGGAGTAGTTGGTATTGTAAGCGTATGAATTTATGAATAAATCACAGCTCACGGATTTGAGTCCATCCTCGGTAAAATTAACCATTTCTGAAACATTTTTTACCAGGTCATTGTAAATCGGTTCGGAATGCTGCAATTTTGCAGAAAATGTTGCACCATCAATTATTGCAGGAGTACCTTTATCGGTTGAGCCTGTTGGATATATGATGTAGTAGCAGATTCCATTATAGAAGGTATAGTATATACCTGCTTTTTTCTTGCTGCCTTTTACATAATCATATCCCGTGTAGTACATTTTATCTATTGTACACTTTATGTATTCTTCGCCGTTCTCGTATAAGGAATCAATTGCATCCAACGAATCCACAGTATGGGGTGTCAGAGCCTTTTTAAAAGGATTGCTTATTATAAAAACAACTGATACAATAATCATAATTAACGGAAAAACAAGCCGTGGCAGGTGCTGCCGGCGTATAATCTGTATTAAATCTGAGTGTTTCATAATTTTTCCACCTTATAAATCTGTTAAAAACAGTATAGATTATAAGGGCGGATTAATCAAGTATGGAGGTTTTATGAAAGCATATTCTTTTTTTGCAAAAGTTTATGATGTATTTATGAATGACATCCCTTATGTGGACTGGCTTGACGGAATAGAGGCATATATGGAGCGCAGGAATATACAATGTCACAGAGTTCTTGAGCTTGGCTGCGGTACGGGACGGTTTACGGCACTTCTGGCAGCAGACGGCTACGAAGTTACCGGGCTTGATTTGTCAGAGGCAATGATTAAGGTTGCGAAGAAAAAGCCTTTCGGAAAAAGAATTTCTTACGTTTGTTCGGACATGAGAAATTTTAATCTTGGGAAAAAATTTGATGTTGTAATAAGCGTATGTGATTCCATGAATTATCTTTTAAATAATGATGATATGTATAATACGTTTCTAAGTGTTGGAAAACATCTTGAAAAGGGCGGCTTTTTTATTTTTGACCTGAAAACGGAAACTTTTTATGAAAAGCTTGGAAATAATATTTATTCGGATGAAAGGAATTTCGGACGATATTATTGGGAAAACGAATTTGATAAAGAGACGGGAGATAACTTTTATTACCTTAGTTTTTTTATTAAAAGCGTGGGAAAATACAAGCTCTACGAGGAAGAACACACACAGCATGTTTTTACCGGCACCGATATAAGGGAGTGCGCGGCAAAGGCAGGATTTACGGTAAAGGACGCTTTATCGGAGGACATTAACTCGCCCATTGATTTTTCAAGGGACAGGGTTTACTATGTTTTACAGTACAATTAAGGATGGTATGAAATATGGAAGATTATTTAGTAAGAGCAATCGCAGCTAACGGGCAGGTCAGGGCGTTTGCCGCATATACAAAAAATACAGTTGAGGCCGCAAGACAGGCACACAACACAAGTCCTGTCGTAACGGCGGGACTTGGCAGACTTCTCACAGCGGGAGCAATGATGGGAAGCATGATGAAGGGCGACAGGGATGTCCTTACAATTAAAGCAGAGGGCAGCGGCCCTGTGGGACATTATCTTGTTACTGCCGATTCAAAAGGCAATGTCAAGGGATACGCAGCCAACCCTAATGTAATACTGCCTGCCAATGCCGCAGGCAAACTTGACGTTGGCGGTTCCCTCGGAGTGGGACTTCTTACGGTCATCAAAGACCTGGGACTTAAAGAGCCATATACCGGCACCTGCGAGCTTGTCAGTGGGGAAATCGCAGAGGATTTAACTTATTATTTTGCCTCAAGTGAGCAGACACCGTCATCCGTGGGACTTGGTGTCCTTATGACAAAAGACAATACCGTCAATGTCGCGGGTGGTTTTATTATCCAGCTTATGCCTGACGCAACGGAGGAGACAATATCAATTGTTGAAGAGAAAATTTCCACAATAAAATCCGTCACTTCAATGCTAGAAAACGGACTTGACCCAGAGGGCATAATTAATCTTATTCTCGGTGGACTTGACCCGGAGATTCTTGATAAAATGCCTGTCAGATTCTATTGCAACTGTTCTAAGGAGCGTGTATCAAAAGCACTCATCGCAATCGGCAGAAAAGAGCTTGACAATATTATTGAAGAAAATGAGCCTATAGAGGTTAAATGCCATTTCTGCAACAAGGCATATAATTTTACAGTGGATGAGTTAAAGAAATTAGTTTGACTTATAGTTCCTTGTGTGTTAGATTTATAGTGTCGTTTTGTAAGACAACTTTTATATTTTTTGGAGGTATCACGATGAACAAGGGTACAGTAAAGTGGTTCAATGACCAGAAAGGGTTTGGATTTATTTCTGATGAGAATGGCAAGGATATTTTCGTTCATTTCTCAGGAATCGTTATGGATGGTCATAAGAAGCTCGAAGAAGGCCAGAAGGTTGAATTTGAAGTAGCCGATGGAGCTAAGGGACCACAGGCAGTTAATGTTAAAGTTATTTAATTAACTGCAGCACATAAGATAATCAACAAGTTTACAGTGTGCCTTTTTCAATTATATATATTTATATTTTGTCAAAAAGTATATTGTCATTCAAGTAGGATTATGATTAGCCCTGTCAGATTGACAGGGCTTTTACATTGTTAAGGAGATATTTTTTTTATGCAGAATGAGACATTAGAATCAGTAACCCAGGCAATTTCATACGAAGGATACGATATGACTGCCAAGGTTTCAAATGGTAAAATTGCAGCAGGTATCATAGGAATTGTCGTGATTCTTGCTTTCGTTGTAGCAACTATTATTTTTATTAGGAAAAAACAGAAGGGTAACGGTTTTGGCATACTCGGAGGCGTGATCACTTACATTTCATTTAATTATTTTGCTCCATCGTTGCTCATTAATCTTATCTTTGTATATTCACCATTTAAGAAGTATGCGGATTCTGTTAATAAAGTAATTGTGTCCACGGCGGCTTTTATTATTGTATATACATTGTCAACAGCTTTTCTTGCGGTTTTGGGCAGGATGCTTGCTAACAAGGTTTTCGCCTACAGGCTAAAAAGCTTCGGAGAGGGCTTCTCTTTCGGACAGGGTATAGCCTATACACAGGCAGCATTCACAATGTCCTCACTTTTCCAGCTTGTGTCACCTATGATAATTATTAACAGAAGCGGGCTTGAGACACTTGTCAGTGGTGCCAAAGACCAGGAGGCAGCTACCAAAATGTTAGACAGTGCAATGGAACTTATCGGCTATAAGACATCCGCCATTGTAATGCTCACTATTGTCGCAGTTCTTTTTGTCATATACCAGTTAGCAATAACCATTCCTATGTATGCTGCATACCAGAAAAAAATCCACAAGGGTTATTATGGAATGGTACTTGGCAGCTATATAGTCATTGAAGCAATCCAGTACATGGCAGAGCGTAAAGTTATTAACGTTATCGTCCAGCTTATAGTAACCGCAGTTGTTGTTGCTGCAATCACTTATGTGTGCATCAGAATTTACAACAAGTGCTACAAAGACGAGGAACGTGACCTAGACAAAGAGAAAGAAGACAAAATCAAGAAGATGACAACAGCCAAGAAGATTCCGCGTTTTGAAAACCTCAGTAATCTGTAATTTACGGGAAGATAAGACGACGTCTACCTCAAAGGCAGGGAAATGACTTGGAGGGAAGAATAACGCATTACACATTTATATATTAAATTCAGTAATAGGTAATATTGCACAAAATATATAGCAAAATTCATAAGATTTTCTACTATGAGTTTTTACCATAATTGTGTACAATATAGGTAGGAGATTAAAAATAGTCTCTATCTTTGAGACGTAGTTCAGGAGCGTCTGGCTAAAAATAACCTGACAATATTGCGAGGGGTTTCTCGATGTCACCTGGCTAATAAAAAATCGAAAAATTGTTTTGTATCTAATAGGAAGCAGTAATGCTTCCTATTTTGCTAGGAGATAAAATGTCGGATATACAATACTGTTATATAACGGAACAATATTATATTGATAATCCAACGTTGATAAAAATTTTAGACATTGCTGATTCGTCGAAATATAATATTCGTACTCATATATGCTTAAATATTCAATTTAATAATAATTCTGTTCTTATCCCATTAAGAAAAAACCTAAGTGAACCAAATAGAAAATTTGGTAAAATAGGATTCTCTGTTCCAAGTCTGAGTAAACCAAAAGCAGGGTTGGATTATCGTTACATAATGATAATAAATAATATAAATTATATCAGATTTGATATTCCCAAAATAAGTAATAGCCAAATAAAAATAATAGAAAACAATTATGAAACTATTGAAAAAGAGGCAATAGAATATATAGAATCCTATATTCGAGTAGCAAATAAAGGACGTGTTGACAGAACTGCAAGATTCAAAGAATCAAGTTTAATTAATTTTCATAGGGAGCTGAATATAGTAGATGCTAACAATAACTGTTAGTCACGTAAGGACAAAACTGTAATTCGCGAAATTGATTGAAATTAGTAATAAAAGTACAGCAGGCAGGCGGTCTTATGATGAGCCTGCCTGTTTTTTTGTGGAAATCTCTACCCCAATCGGGAAAACCAGCCGAAAGGGTAGAGAAACCCGGTTTCCACCTTAGTCAGCCTTTACAAGGTCCTCGTAAGGAACTTTTTCTTTTAATTCACCTGCTTCGATGAGGATATCTTCAAGAAGCTCAAAGGATTCCCTGGTAAAGACTGTGTCTTTTTTCCAAGTGTCCTGGGATTTGTATCTTTCAACTATTGTGGTAATGGTGTCAATGTCCGTGTCCTCAAACTGAGGGGCTATGACCTTGGCAATTTCAGCAGAAGAATGAGAATTGACGTAGTCAAGACCCTTCTGGATGGCAGAAGTGAAATCCCTGATGATTTCAGGATTTTTCTCAATGTAGCTCTTTTTAGCGGAGTAGGCGGTGTAAGGAACGTAACCGCTGTCAACACCAAGGGAAGCAACTACATAACCTTTGCCCTCTTTCTCAAGAGAAGTGGCACCCGGTTCAAATTCAACGGTAAAGTCATACTCTGTATTGCCGGAAAAAGCACCTGCGGTCAGACCGAAGTCAACACTCTGGTCGATTGAGAGGTCGGAGGCAGGGTCAATATTGTTGGCTTTCAGGATATATTCAAGCACCATCTGAGGCATGCCGCCCTTTCTGCCGCCGAGGACATTTTTGCCCTTAACCATATCCCATGAGAAGTTATCAATTTTTTCCCTGGCAACGAGGAAGTTACCGGCACGCTGGGTAAGTCCGGCGAAATTAACGGCATAATCCTTAGAACCCTCCGCATAAGCATAAATTGTGGATTCTGAACCCATAAAACCAATATCGGCATTGCCGGATATAAGGGCAGTCATTGTTTTGTCGGCACCGAAACCTGTTTCAAGAACGAGGTCTATGCCCGCATCCTTGAAATATCCCATTTCTATTGCAACGTATTGAGGAGCATAAAAAATAGAGTGGGCAACCTCATTGAGAACAACCTTTTTCATGCCATTGTCTTTTTTGCCACACCCGGCCTGACAGATTGCAATCAAAATAAAAGCCAGAATAAAACAACAAATTCTTTTTTTCATAATTTACCTCTTAAAAATATCTGTAATCTAAATATATTCCCAAATAAATAAAATGTGATAGAATGAAAGCATGAGCGAATTAATGTATTTAAAAAATTGCAGCTATGAGACAATCGGTGATAAAGACAGCCAGACAGTCTGTTATTTTTTTATGGCGGAAAGAATTAATATAGAGCCTGTTGAAGGAGTGAGGCTCGTCATGATATATCCGTATGACTGGAATTACTGTATGACACCGTGGAAATACCACGATAAAAATATGGGAAAAACAGGGGGCGGAGAAGAATTTTTATCATGGTTTATAAGTGAGATTTATGATGAAAAATATCAGAGGCAGTATATCGGAGGTTATTCCCTCGGAGGACTTTTTGCGCTTTTTGCGGCATGTGAAAAAGAATTGTTTGACGGGGTGATGAGCGTTTCGGGGTCGTTATGGTATCCCGGTGCTTTGGAATATTTTAACGAAAAATCCATTGGCAAAAGAATCGGCAAAATTTATATGTCCCTTGGAGATAAGGAACCCCTTACAAAAAATGCGGAGCGGGAAAAAGTCGGATTTAACACGGAGAAATTGGCAGAAGTATTTGGCAGGACCAAAGAAGTGTTTTTTGAATATAACAGAGGTGGACATTTTACGGACATTAGCGAAAGAATAGCAAAATCAATATTGACAGAAATAAATTAAAGTGTGAAAATACAAGGGTTAGAGGAAGGAAAGATTAAAATGGAATTCAAACGTGCAGAAAGATTAAATCATTTCCAGACAGGAATATTTGCTGCCCTGGATGAGAAGAAAAGCGAATTAATCAAGGCAGGAAGAAAGGTTTATAACCTCTCAGTGGGTACACCTGATTTCAGGCCGCCTGAACATGTAATGAAGGCTGTGGCTGAATCAGTCAATAATGCTGAGGATTATAAGTATTCCCTTGTGGATTCGGAAGAAATGCTTAACGCTGTGGTTGATTATTATGCGGACAGATATAACACTGTCATAAAGGCAGATGAGATTACGGCAGTAAGAGGAACACAGGAAGGTATGGCACATCTTGGAATGGCAATACTTAATCCGGGAGACGTTGTTCTTTTACCTGACCCGGGCTATCCTGTATTTGAAGCAGGTTCGTATCTTGGAGGCGCAGAGGTGTATTATTATCCTCTCCTTAGGGAAAATAATTTTTTACCTGTGATAGAAGATATTCCGGAAGACGTTCTTAATAAGACAAAATACATTGTTTTGTCATATCCGTCCAATCCTGTGGGAGCTTCGGCACCTAAAGAAATGTATATCAGGATGATTGAATATGCAAAGAAATATAATTTTGCGATTATTAACGATAATGCGTATTCGGATATTATTTTTGACGGCAGGGAAGGTTTTTCATTTTTATCATTGCCGGGAGCAAAAGATGTGGGAGTTGAGTTTTTCTCACTTTCAAAATCTTATAACGTAACCGGTTTAAGAATTTCTTTCTGTATTGGTAATAAGTCAATTATTGATGCGTTTAAGCTGCTTAGAAGCCAGTATGATTTTGGTATGTCATATCCGGCACAGAAGGCGGCAATCGCGGCCTTAAGAGGACCGAGAGACAGCGTCAAGGCACAGTGTGCAGAGTATCAGAGAAGAAGGGATGCACTTCTTAACGGACTTAGAAAATACGGATGGAACGTACCTGATTCACACGGAACAATGTTTGTATGGCTTCCTGTACCGGAAGGTTATACATCGGCTTCATTTACCGAGGCACTTATGGACAAGGCCGGAGTAATAGGAACACCGGGAACGGCATTTGGACCGCTTGGAGAAGGCTACATAAGATTTGCTCTGACAAAAAGTGCCGAAGAATTGGCAGTAATTGCCGATGTAATCGGTCAGTCCGGAGTACTTTCATAATTGAATTTAAGGTTTTGGGAAGAAAATACATAGTATTAGCAGGAGAGAATCCGGTGTGAGTCCGGAGCTACAGCCATAACTGTAAGAGCATTTTTGCTTAAGCCAGATCGCTCGTCCCACAAATCAGAAAGACCAGACTTTTGGGCAGGGAAAAGTTATAGTCATTATAATGGGATTATGCCCGTATTCTAACTATGCCTGCGATTTCTGCAGGCATTTTTTTATTAAAGAACGGAGGAAAGACATGAAAAAAATAATTTCGGCAATTGCAGCATTTGCAGTTGTATTAAGCAGTCTTGTTGTAAGTCCATTTGCAGCAGACGAAAAAACAGTATCTTTAAGAATTGAAGGAAAAAGTGAAACATATTTCTACGGTGATGTAACAACAAACGCATCTACAGTTGCAGAGCTTATGAATGAGGTTGACGCAGCTAATGATAATCTTACAATAACTAATCCAACAGGAACTTATATTACAGCCATAAATGGTGACAAAGCAGGAAGTATTGAGCCTCTCAAATATGATGGATGGAGTGATATAATTAACGGCGTTGCACCAAGCGTGGGTATTGGAGAACAGCAGATAAAAGATGGCGATGTAATTGTATTTTATTATGCAGATGAATTTGGTTCTCATGGATTTGCAAGGCCTGTAGCAGACCTTTCAAAGCTTGGCGACAGAGAAATAACTTTTACATCAGATGCATACGCTGAAGATTTCAGTCCTATAACTGTACCTGTTGAAGGTGCCAAAGTAACATGGGACGGTAAGGAATATGTAACAGATGCTGATGGTAAAATCGTTATTGACAAAGCTGATTTTACAGTAGGTGATCATTCTGTAGGAATTTCCAAAGTTGCTGAAGACGGAGTACCACTTGTATTAAGATTTGCATCAGATTACAAAATAACAGTTACAGCCGATATGGTTAAAGCAGAAGCACCGGCAGTAACAGAACCTGAGACAAAACCGGCAAAGCCGGCAGAGGATGTTCCATCAGGAGATACAGGGTATGTTTATTTTGTGGTTGCTGCAATTGTCGCAGCAGCAGGAATCGCAGCAGTAAGTAAGAAAAGAGCATATGAAAAATAAAGTCATTGTATTTTTAACAGTAATCGTACTTATATTTACGGGAGCCACAGGCGTTAAAGCAGATACTCCCGATATAGACGACTGCATTAATAAAACACTTGAATATGAATACAAAGAGGCCGCCGTTACAGATGCACAGTCATTTGTAAATGACGGCCTTATGGCTGTTGCAGGCATAAGTCCCTGCGAATGGTGGGTTATTAATATTAAAGCATTATATCCGGAAACAGATTTTTCGGAGTACGTTAAGGCAGTAGAAAAATACCTTGACGAGGCGGAGGATATCAAGCCTACAGACTATGAAAGAATTGCACTTGCATTTTATATATTGGGAGAAAAAGATGATTTTATAAGAGAGGTAATTAAAGAACAGACGGGCAAAATGGGCATTATGAGTGTAATTTACGGACTTATGCCGGCAGCTTACGGCGGATATGATGCGGATTATATCGCCGACAGTCTTTTGGAATTTCAGCTTCCTGACGGAAGTTTTTCCGTAAATCAAAAAGCGGGTGACGTTGATGTGACGGCGATGGCTTTGCAGGCAATGGCACCTTTGAGGGAAAAGTATGAGGAGAAAATTAATAAGGCACTGGAATATCTTAACAATAATATGACCGGAAACGGCGGTTACAAGTCCATGGGGACAGAAAATTCTGAAAGCCTCGCCCAGGTAATTATGGCAAAAACAGCATTAAAAGATACAGAGAATATGGATATTCTTATCAACGAGCTTATTACTTACCAGAATGAGGACGGAGGATTCTGCCATATAAAAGGCGGAAAAAGCAACAGCATAGCCACATACCAGTGTATGTCTGCGCTAATTTCCTACAAAAACGGATTTGTATATGATAAAACCAACCTGACAGAAACCGGGAAAGACGATACTACGGTAAATACCATAAAATGGCAGGGAAAATACATTAAATACATTGTGCTTTCGGCACTTGGCATTGGATATGCGGTATTTCTTGTTGTTTTTTTCATAAGAAAGAAAAAGAAAAAGTCAGTATTCATGACTTTTACCATTGTGTTTGTGGGACTTGCGGTATATTTTTCCCTGTCCGATTTTAAGACAAAGGACGAGTACTACGATGTTAAAACATCGGGAGAAGTCGTGACATACCTTGAGATAACAGGCCATGGCAAAGAAGTTATTTTAAGTGAAAAAGAAATAGACATCAAAGAGGGAGACAGCACTTTTGACCAGCTTTTAACGGCTTCAATGATATATGAGATTCCGGTTGACTACAACGGAAGCAAAGTGTTTTCTTCGATTTATGTAAAAGCAATCGCAGGAATGGCAGAGTTTGATTACGGAAATATGTCGGGCTGGACTTATTCGGTAAACGGTGAATTTCCCAATGTGTCCTGCTCGGCTTACAAACTGTCGGAGGGAGATTATGTCAGATGGATTTACACGGATGACGGAAAGGTGGGGCAATGAGAAAATTTGAAAATTTCAACCCATACGTTCTGCTGGTATTTTTTATGTGCAATCTATTACCTGCAATGTTTTTAATGGAAATTAAACTTAATCTTCTGCTTCTTATATCCGGGATAATTTATATATGGGTTTTAAAAGGCAAGGCAGACTTTAAAATACTCAGAAATTCTTTTGTCATAACGATTCTTATTACTTTTGTAAATATGCTTGTGTCACATAACGGCAACCATGTGTTTTTTTATATTAATAACAGGGCAGTTACTTATGAATCCATGCGCTACGGAATGACAACGGGACTTATGCTTTCCGGTGCCTTTGTGTGGTTTAGCTGTATGGATATTGTTATTACAGGGGAAAAAATACAATATATCTTTAGAAAAATGCCTAAAGCAGGCATTATTTTTTCAATGATTCTGAGATTCCTTCCCATGTATATGCGAAAATACGAAAGAATGAAAATGATCAATGACATTAATAACAAAAGCGGCAGAAACAGTAAAGATAATGCAGTTTTTGTTTTTTCGGGAGTGACAAGTTATGCGATGGAAAGCAGTATGGAGACAGCCGATATAATGGAAAGTAATGGTTTTACACAATCGTCACAGATATTCTGCGGCAGCTACAGGTTCAGGCTCAGGGACTGTATTCTGCTTATAATAACCATTCTTATGGCAGCGGGTGGATTATTGCTGCCTGGGGCAAGGTTTGTTTTTATGGCATTTATGTCTTTAATTCCGATTTTTTACAGGGGAAAGGAGAATGTTAAATTATGGATATACAATATAAAAAGATAGTCGAAAAGGGTAATTTTATATTAGTATGTGGTATGACCGGCAGCGGCAAAACCACACTTTTGAAGAAGTTAAAAGAATATTTTAAAGATAATGCCATGATGGTAATGCAAAATCCCGATAACCAGATAATTATGGACAGCGTGTATGGGGAGCTTGCCGTAAATTTATCGGGAAAAGGGCTTAAAGATGATTTTATTAAAAGAAGAATTGCGGAAACAGCTTCATTTTTTTCACTCAGCCACATGTTTGACAAAAGAACCGATTCACTCTCAGGTGGGGAAAAACAGATTTTGAATCTTGCTTCCGTAATTGCCTGCGATAAAGATGTACTCTTGCTTGACGAGCCTGCTTCCATGCTTGATCCGGTGATGGCCGGAAGGCTTCTTGACAGGGTTAAGAAGATTAATAAGGAATTTTTTAAAACAGTGATTATCACAGAGCACAGGACGGACGAACTCTTTTATTATGCGGATAAAATAATTCTCCTTGATAAGTGTGAGATTGTCTATGCCGGAAAACCTGATGAAGCAGCAGTATATATGGCGGAAAACGGTTATGGTTACCTGCTTCCCACGGTCGCAAGGATATTTGCGGATAAAAGACCTGTACCGCTTAGTCTGGCAGAGGGGCATAAATATATAAAACAGAGAAATACTATCCACAAAGAACAGGATTCCGTTAATAATAAAAACGAAATTGCGGCAGAATTTAAAAATGTGTCATTCGGATATACAAAAGAGAACGGTTTTGTAATCGAAGATTTTTCCATGAAACTGTACAAAGGAAAATGTCATTTTATCGTAGGTGAAAACGGCAGCGGCAAAACAACGGTTGCAAAGCTGCTTTCAGGATATATTAAGCCTTATTCGGGAAAAATAAAGACCTACGGCAACAGTATCGGTATTCTTTCACAGGATGTTACAGACCATTTTACAAATGATGAATATGACGGCAGAAACCCTTACGATTTAAGCGGAGGTGAAAAACAACTTCTTGCCCTGTCTCTTGTGTTAAAAAATAATCCTGACATAATAATTCTTGATGAGCCGACTAAAGGCGTAGATAACAGAGAAAAAGCTAATTTGATTAATACTATTAATGAATTAAAAAAACAACAAAAAACCATTCTTGTAATTTCCCATGACATTTCTTTTATGGCAGATGCGGCAGATTATGTGTGTATGATTTCAGACAGACAGCCGGTGTATTCAGGCAATGTAAGGGAGTTTTGTCTTGAAAATGTATTTTACACAACTCCTGTATGCAGGATGTGGAAAGGAATTTCAGAGGATGTGGTTACGGAGAAAGAGGCGGAAGAATGGAACAGGTAAAGACAGGTGCTTTTATTTTTGCAACAGCAGTTGTTATTTTCTGCTTTGTATTTTTCTATATTCTCGAAAAAAAGAATACTTCAGTGAGAAAAATCATGCTTATAACGGTGCTTACAACCATGTCGATTGCAGGACGTTTCATATTCGCACCTTTTCCCGGATTTAAGCCGGTGACAGCGGTTGTGATAATTGCCGGAATGTATCTTGGAATAGAGGCAGGTTTTTACTGTGGGGCGCTTACCGCACTTGTTACTAATTTTTACTTCGGACAGGGAATGTATACTCCTTTCCAGATGTTGACATGGGGTTTAATCGGGATTATATCCGCCCTTATTGGGGGACTGTTAAGAAAAAACAAAGCCGTTCTCATAATTTACGGTGTGTTTGCCGGTGTGATTTTTTCACTTTTAATGGACATTTATACGGTTATATGGACCTTTGGGACGTTTAGATGGAGTTATTATCTGATTACGATAAGTACGTCGTTTACATTTACGATAATTTATGCGGTTTCCAACGTAATATTTTTACTGGCACTTGCAGTTCCTCTTGGGAAGAAAATAGAGCATGCTTATCAAAAAAGAGAGTGAAAATCTTTTAATACCACTTGTTACAAAACACTTACTATGGTACAATTTAGCTTAATCGGGTGTTTAGGATACCTGGTTTGTTATAATTTTAGGAGTTTATTGTAATGAAAAAACATTTATTTATAGATATTATATGTGCAGGCACAGTTGCCGCAGCAGTTTTAACAGGATGTGGCAAGAGCAATTCATTGTCATGTCAGGCAGGAATGAGCAAAATTGAGACCTGCGATTACCAGGGAGCTATAGAATCATTTAATGAGATTATAAGTAAGGACAGCAGTAACAGGGACGCTTACAGGGGACTTGGAATTGCTTATTATAAGCTTGGGGACATTAAAACGGCCGAGGAGCAGTTTGATACCGTGATTACCAAATCAGGCAGCAGATATGACAGTATTTGTCTTGATGCAATGAAATATTATGCGGAATGTCTCACAAAAAGCGGCGAATACGATAAAGCAATAGAGTATTATACAACACTTATTGATGAATGCGGCAAGGCTGATAAGGCAGATTTATATTATTTAAGAGGCTGTGCATATGTCCATACGGGCAATGAGAATAATGCGGCACTTGATTTTGAAGAGGCTATTTCCCTCAGTGACAACAGTTATTCCTTATATTGTAATATGTATAACGAATTTATGGCATCAGGTTATACAGACAGGGCTGAATCTTATCTCAGAAGACTTATTTCAAGTAAAGATGCGGATGATTTTCTTATAGGCAAGACATATTATCTTTTCGGGGACTATACACAGGCAGAACAGTTCCTTAAGAAGGCCATAGACGCAGGTGAGAAGGATGCAGCTTTTTACCTTGCACTTACTTATGAAGCACAGGAAAGATATTCGGAAGCGGAAGACCTTTATATGGATTGTATCAATAAAGATACGTCTAACAGCGAAGCATATAACCAGTACGGGGCATATCTTATCAAGAGATTTAAGTATACCGAGGCTCTGGAATATATAAGTAAAGGTCTTGAGTCAGCTAAAGGAGAAACTAAGAAAGCACTGCTTTACAATCAGGCAATATGCTACGAATATCTCGGAGATTTCAGCAAGGCACTGGATTTGTTTGAAAGCTATGTAAAGGATTACAGTGATGATACAAAGGCTTTGAGAGAATATACGTTTTTGAAGTCCAGAGTATCTTAACAGGAGATTTTTATGATTGATAACAGAGAAGCGGAAGAAAGAGTTATTCTTGTAGCTGTAAGAAAATCAGACAGAGAAAATACCGAACAGTCCCTTGACGAGCTTTGCGAGCTTGCGTCAACTGCAGGTGCGGTAACGGTGGCAAGGGTAATACAGAATCTTGATAATTTCAATCCGGCCACTTATATCGGTAAGGGTAAGATAGATGAGATTAAAGAACTGATAATAGAATATGATGCAACAGGCATAATATGTGATGACGAACTTTCTCCGGCACAGATGAACAATCTCAGCGATGCCCTTGAAATTAAAATCATGGACAGAACGCTTCTTATTCTCGATATTTTTGCAGCAAGGGCTAATACCAACGAGGGTAAGATTCAGGTTGAGCTTGCCCAGTTGAGATATCGTTCCTCAAGACTTTCGGGACTTGGAAACGCACTTTCAAGACTCGGCGGAGGTATCGGTACAAGAGGTCCCGGAGAGACAAAGCTTGAGATGGACAGGCGAATTATCCATGAGAGAATAGGACAGCTTAAGCATGAGCTTGAAGCGGTTGTAACCCACCGTGAGCTTACAAGAAGCCAGAGAAGCCGTTCCAATATTCCGGTGGTCGCTATAGTAGGATATACTAACGCAGGTAAGTCGACACTTCTTAATACATTAACGGGTGCGGGAATACTTGCGGAAAATAAGCTTTTTGCCACACTTGACCCTACAACGAGAGGGCTGGAGCTTGAAAGCGGGCAGCAGATTCTTCTCACGGATACAGTCGGATTTATAAGCAAACTTCCTCATCACCTTGTGGAAGCTTTTAAAAGCACACTTGAAGAAGCTGTATATGCAGATATAATTCTTCATGTCGTGGATGCTTCCAATCCTGCAATGGATTCCCAGATGTATGTTGTATATGATACCCTTGAGAAACTGGGAGCGGGCGATAAGCCTATAATAACGGCTTTTAACAAAATAGAAATTGCAGGCAATAAAGTTCTTAAAGATTTTAAGGCCGACAAGACCGTTAATATATCGGCTCTTCACGGTGACGGACTGACAGAACTTAAAGATACCATTGAAGAAGTTTTAAGAGAAAGCAAAATATATATAGAAAAGACATATTCTTATACGGAGGCTTCCAAGATATCCCTTATAAGAAAATACGGACAGCTTATAAGTGAGGAATATGTTGCGGAGGGAATAGAAGTCAAGGCTTATGTTCCTACGGAGATATATGATAAAGTAAAATAGTGCAGTAACAGGAGGAAATAATGAGCTACGCAGATAAAGTTTTTATAGACATGTGTAAGGATATCCTTGAAAACGGTGTAAGTACGGAGGGCGAAAAAGTAAGACCACACTGGGAGGACGGAACTCCTGCTTATACAATCAAAAAATTCGGTGTTGTAAACAGATATGATCTCAGCAAGGAATTTCCGCTTGTTACATTAAGAAAAACAGCGCTTAAGAGTGCAACAGACGAATTGTTATGGATATGGCAGAAAAAATCCAACAATATCCATGACCTTCACAGCCATATATGGGATGCATGGGCGGACGAGAACGGCTCAATCGGCAAAGCATACGGTTATCAGCTTGGTGTAAAGCACCGGTATAAAGAAGGCATGATGGATCAGGTAGACCGTGTTATATATGATTTAAAGAACAATCCTTTCAGCAGAAGGATAATGACTAATATATATGTACACCAGGATTTACATGAGATGAATTTATATCCATGTGCCTACAGCATGACTTTTAACGTTACCCAGAAAAAAGGTGAAGACAAGCTTACGCTTAACGCAATTCTTAACCAGAGGTCACAGGACATTCTCACAGCCAATAACTGGAATGTTGCACAGTATGCGGTGCTTGTGCACATGCTGGCACAGGTATGTGATATGCAGGTGGGAGAACTTGTACATGTAATCGCAGATGCACACATATATGACAGACATATTCCTATTGTGGAGGAACTTATATCAAGAGAATGTTATGATGCACCGACGTTCCATCTTAATCCCGAGGTAAAAGATTTTTACAAGTTTACAAGGGATGATGTATCGGTAGATAATTATATAACCGGACCACAGGTCACCAATATACCTGTAGCTATATAGGAAAGGACATATTATGAATTTAATCGCAGCAGTAGACAAAAACTGGGCAATAGGATACAAAAACGAACTTCTTGTAAGAATTCCTGAGGATCAGAAATGGTTTAGGGAGACCACAACGGGCAAAGCCGTAATTATGGGACGCAAGACCCTTGAAAGTTTTCCTAATAAACGCCCTTTAAAGAATAGAACCAATATTGTAATAACAAAAGATATGAATTACAAGGTTGACGGAGCTATTGTGGTTCACAGTATAGAAGAAGCCGTTGAGGCGGCAAAAGATTTTGCCGATGAAGACGTATATGTAATCGGCGGTGCTTCCATATATAAGCAGATGCTCCCTCTTTGCAACGTAGCCCATATTACTAAGATAGATTATGCTTATGACGCAGATTCGTACTTCCCTAATCTGGAAGATGAAGGATTTGTTATCACAGAATCCAGCGACGAAAGAACATATTTTGACCTTATATATGAATTTGTAAAATATGAAAGGAAAAATAATTAATGATAGACGAAAAAGTTGCAAAAAAATATAAAAAGAAAGTAGCATTAACAATAACCATAATGTCACTGATAGCGATAGCAAGTGTGGTAATTACAGTTATTTTAATTAAAAAAATGTAAAGATAAAGACGTTGCCGGCATAATATATACCATATGAAAAAGAGAGGTATATATTATGCTTATTGCTTTAGATGCAGGACATGGCGGAAGTGACCCGGGAGCGGTGTATAACGGAAGACGTGAAAAAGATGACAACTTAAAGCTTGCCATGGCGGTTGGAGATATCCTTAAAAATGAAGGCATGGATGTTTTTTATACAAGAGATAACGACATATATGAAACTCCATTTAAAAAGGCAACAGATGCCAATAATTCAGGAGCGGATTATTTTGTATCATTTCACAGAAATTCAGGAGAGAATCCCAACGCCGCAAGCGGAGTGCAGGTGCTGATTTACAGTGAAGGCGGAGAGAAAGAACAACTCGCCGAAAATATACTGGATAATCTTACGGATCTGGGCTTTAAGGACCTGGGCATTATAGAAAGACCTAATCTTGTGGTGCTTAAACGTACCAATATGCCGGCGGTGCTTATTGAAACAGGCTTTATCAACAACGATAGTGATAATGAGAAGTTCGATGATGAATTTGAACAGATAGCGGCGGCGATAGCCGATGGAATATTAAAAACCATAGGTTCCGGCACAGCGTCGAGGGATAATAATGTACAGCCTGCACCGGATGAAAGTAATATAAAAGACCCATACGAGGGATTGTATGAAAAAGACAGGGAAAGCAGCAGATGCACCTGTGACAAATTATACCGTGTCCAGGTAGGGGCTTTCAGAAACCGTGACAATGCGGACAGACTTTTGGAACCATTGTTAGATATGGGGTATCCCGCATTTATTATTTATCAGGATGACCTCTATAAAGTGCAGGTAGGTGCATACAAAAATCTTGATAATGCCGTGGATATGGAAAGAAAATTAAGAAAATTAAAATATAATACTTATATAACAATCTGATGTCGGCTGCAGAGGAGGAAATGCTCTTCTTCTGCAGTTTTTTTATGAATAAATGCTATTTTTTAGTAAATAGGATGCTTTATTTCGCTAAAACGTATATTGATTAGTAAAATTTTCCGTGCTACAATCAGAGCGTGCTTTGGTTTTAATACCTTAAAAGTTAAAATTTTTAAAGGAGCAGACAAAATGAAAAAAGGATTATTTAAAAAAATTCTTGTAGCCATGATGTGTATTGCACTTACACTCGGTATGGCAGCATGTGGCAGCAAGAAAGTGAAGGTTGGCACAGGTGAGAACCAGTCTTCAGAAGACACGGTAAAAGGCAGCAAGAGTGCTGATGACCTTGTCAAAGCAGTAGCAGCTAACAAAAAAGGTTTAGAAAACTTCACAGTATCATTCGATGCAAAATTAGATGCTGATTTAGATTTAAAACAGGCTCTTGTTATGCAGGGAATGACTGAAGAAATGATTGAGTCAGCTATTAAAGAAGGCGAACTTGAAGAATCAGACCTTAAGTCATCAGCTAAGGCAGGCATAAACGGAACTCTTAAAATCTGTGATGAAGCAGGTTATGCAGAGGGAAAATCATACGCAAAAATTCCTGATGTTGCTGAAGACAGCGATGAACTCAAGACTTATCTTGTTAAAGAAGGCAACACAGCGTATGTCTATGAATATGATTTTGATGACGAAAAATGGATGAAGGAAGAGTCAGATACAAATCTTTCAGATGTGATTGCAAGCTTACGTAACGTAACAGCAATTACAGATTTTATCAAAACAGCAGATGTAGTTTCTGAAAAGAATGGTATCTACACAGTAGAAGCCAAGCTTGATTTTGACAAAATTCTTGGCGACAAGGAAGATGATATCAAGTCAGCTATCGAAAACAGCCTTTCAGGTTTAGGAAATGTTTCGGAGGAAGATTTTGATTTATCAAAAATTATTGATTTATTAGAAAATGTGGCAATCACAGTAACAATTGACGGAGATAATGACACTATTACAGCCATTTCAATTGATTTAAAGAGCTGCATCGGCAAGATTCTTGAAGTATCTTCAACAGAAGATGTTAATGTTAAAGACTTATTAAGCATTAATGAAGCAAGCGTTACATTGGAATTCTCTGATTTCGGCAAGACTAAGGTTGAGCTTCCGGATGAAATTAAGGACGTAGACGATTCAGATGATTCAGATGATAAGAAAGATGAAGAAAAGACAACTCCGGACAAAGATGATGTAAAACCTTCAAAGAAAGATGACAAAAAAGACGATTCAGATGTATCCGAAAAGAGCAAATATGAAATTGAGGATTACGACGGAAATGTAATCGGAAAAGTTAACCTTGTTGATGGATTTGAAGTATATGACGAGTATACTGATGAGAACTGTTTTGTCATGAAAACAGATGATATTTCTGTGTGGGTAACCCCATATACAGAAGGATGGGTAAAACACTATATAGAAGGTGATGAATGGAAAGTTGATAAAAGCGAATACGAATATGACAAGATTGAAAAGTTAAAAGATACACTTGACACACCTAATGGTACAGTCGAGTTCTATAAAAGAACTTTCAAGGGAGTAAAGTCACCAAGCGAAAATGAACAGTATTGTGCAGTCATTACAAAGGATAATGGATACTTCCTTTCGGTTACTTTATATAAGTCAGATTTAGAGAATATTGAAATGACTATGCAGGAACTTGCAGAGGCAATATTTGGTTAAGGTACATAACCGCAGAGTTATAGGGATGAAGTGTAGGAAACGTTTAATATAAAGACCGGGTCGGCGTAAAGCTGACCCGGTTTTCTTTGTGTGGAACATATTGCCGCGCAGGTGAGGACAGTAAATTACTGGGTTACTGTTTTTTTGTTAAGAATATATCCTGTTATTGAACCTACCAGTCCGCCGGTAATATGAGCCATTTGCGATACATTATCATTAACTGTAATTCCGTCATATATCTGCTGGCCTATATATATGGTGGCAACAAGAATAAATGTCAGAGGAATTTCACCATCTTTAAATCCGGTAAATGAAGCCAGAATAATGAAGGCAAAGACAATTCCACTGGCTCCGCATAGTGCAATATTAGGGAAAAAGATATAGTTGATAATACCGGTAACCAGTGCCGTAATGATTATTATTTCAATTAATGTTCTGGATTCGTATTTTTCCTCTAATACCGGTCCTAATAATAAAAGATATGTCGCATTACCGATAAAATGCTCCCAGCCTGCGTGCCCAAAAACATGTGTTATAAACCTTATATAGGTCAGAGGATTTAATAATGATGAGTGATATGTCATAAAAAATAATGCTGTGCTTCTACCCTTTGTAATTACTCCCAGCAGTGTTGCCGCAAAACATATAAAAATTAAACCTAATACTACCGGTGCATTAAATGTAATTCTGAATTTCTTTTTTATTGTTTTCATCTCCTTTTAAGACTAACTACCGGTATTATAACATGTATTCACACTTTTTCCTATACTGTAACTTTGCGTATTACCTTAGATTTGCCAGTCCTTTTTTTGGGACAGGTAAAATAATAAAATATGAATAAATCAAGGGGCCGGTGGGAGCAACATCAATTTTATTATGGAGGTAACTATTATGAAGAAATTGTCAGTATTGTTATTAACGATTATTGCATGCTGTATGTTATGGGCATGTGGCAAAACAGCAACTTTTAATGAATCTGAAGAGGAGACAACAACACACAAAAAGAATAAGACTGAGTATTCTACAACGGCAGAAGATATAACCGAATCTTCTGAGAGACAGACATACAGCGATAGTGATTATAAGACAGGAATTACATTCGATAACATTTCCCGTAATCCAAAGGATTATGAGGGAAAACTTGTATATTTTACAGGAGAGGTTGTCCAGCTTATGGAAGGAGATGATGAGAATCAGATCCGCCTTGCCGTTGACGGAGACTACGATAAGGTGATTCTTATAGGCTATGATCCAGAAATAACAACAAGCCGTATTCTTGAAGATGATAATATTGAAATTTATGGAACGTCAGTAGGCATTTTCCAGTATGAATCGGTTCTCGGACAGACTATATCAATTCCGGCTGTATACGTTGATAAGATTAATCTGATCAATGGCAATCAGATTACGCCCAATGAGCCTGTAAACCAACCCGCAAAACAGCCTGTAGAGAAACCTGCAGAACAGCCTGCAAAGCAGCCCGCAGAACAACCTGCACCACCAGCTACCAAACCTGCTGCCCAGCCGACAACTCCTGCCTCTAATGTATCGGCCGGCGAATCCAATGCACTAAAGAGTGCAAAAAGTTATCTGGATATGGGTGGTTTTTCAAAAGAAAGTCTCAAAGGTCAGCTTGAATATGAGGGATATGATGCAAATCAGATACAGTACGCCCTTGACAATTGCGGTGCCGACTGGAAAAAACAGGCACTTATGTCTGCCAAGTCTTACCTTGGAAGCAATATGGGATTTTCTAAACTTGGTCTTACGGAACAACTTGAATACGAAGAATTCACATCTGATGAAGTCCGGTATGCTATAGATAACTGTGGTGGCGACTGGATGGCACAGGCTGTCATTAAAGCGCAATCCTACATGGAATCGGTGCCAATGTCAAGAGATGAACTTATAAGCCAGCTTGAATATGAAAAGTTCACCCATGAAGAAGCTGTTCACGGAGTGGACGCAGTAGGCCTGTAAGCTGCGGGACGGGATGAGAGATTAGAGCACGTTAGAGAATGGTTGGCTGGATATAGTATACAGAATACATACAAAAATTGCTTGTAAAAAAATACAATTATTGGTATAATATTCCTATATTTTTTACTAATGAGGAATTTTAGCTGATATACAGAATATAGCACCGGAGTATAATCTAGGGAAACATATTAAGATAAGATAACTAGATGCCACATGTACTCAGGTGCAGGTGGCATTTTTGATGTGAAAATCTATAAAGTGGAGGTGATGGTAATGCTGAAAATAAAAAAAAGACTTACAATAAGAAGTCTTAATTAAATTTCCTGCACAATGCAGCGAAAGGATTTGAATAAATTTTTATTTGAACTTGTAGTGTAATCTCATATGGTAGTAATTCATCTGAGATAGTTACATAATAAAGATTTTCTACTAAAATGTCAATATAAAATAAAAATTTTTTACTAAAATGTCAATATAAAATAAAAATATATAAGGAGAAAAGCAGATATGAATGTAAACGATTATTATGTAGGTTTGGATATAGGAACTAATTCAGTTGGTTGGGCAGTAACAGACACCAAGTACAATATTCTAAGAAAAAAAGGTAAGTCTATGTGGGGCGTAAGATTATTTGAGGAGGGAAAGACTGCTGCTGAAAGAAGAAGTGCAAGGACTAACAGGAGACGATTACAGAGAAGGAATCAAAGGATTGAATTATTACAGGAAATTTTCAGAGAAGAAATAGCAAAAGTGGATAATAAATTTTTTGATAGATTGAAAGATAGTGCATTTTATCCAGAGGATAAAAAAGAAAATCAAAGCAATACAATTTTTAATGACAGTTATTATCAAGATGCTGATTACCACAAGGATTTTAAGACTATTTATCATTTAAGAAGAGACTTGATAATGGGAGAAAAAGAATACGATGTAAGACTTGTGTATTTAGCAATACATCACATGATGAAAAACAGAGGACATTTTTTATTTGATAGTAATATAACTAATATAACGTCTTTTGATACAACCTTTAATACCTTTAGAGTATGTATGAATGATGAGTTTGGATTTGATTTAGATGAGGTAGATAAAAATAAGTTTGAGGAAATATTGAAAAATACCTCACTATCGAGAACAGAGAAGTCAAAAAAATTATTGGATTTATGTGGTATAGACGGCTCTAAACAATTTGCAGAAATAATTAAATTAATAATTGGATTGAATTGTAAAATAAGTACAATATTTGATTCGGCAGAATTGGAAGAGATTGAAAACAATAAAATAAGCTTTGCAAGTGCAAAATATGATGAAACAAGGCTTACATTGGAGGATGAGATACAAGAAAAAACAGGAGTGTTAGATATATGTCAGGCTGTATATAATTGGACAATTCTTTCAGAAATATTAGATGGTGGAGCGTACAACGGAAAATCCTTTATCAGTATTGCTAAAGTAAAAAAATATGAAAAACATCATGAAGATTTAATCAGATTAAAGAATCTTATAAAGCAATATTGTGGGAAAAAGGTGTATGATGAATTCTTTACATCTGATAAAATCAATAATTATTGTGCGTATGTAGGAACATATAAAAAAAATAAGAAAGTAAATAAAAAATGTACGCAGGAAGATTTGTATAAAACAATAAATGGATTGTTGAAAAAAATGCCTGAAGACGATGAAAATGTAATAAAAATAAAATCGGATATGGATAATAAAACCTTTTTACCAAAACAGGTATCAAAAGATAATGGTGTTATACCATATCAGGTTAATAAAGTGGAATTAGAGTGTATATTGGAAAATGCACAAAAATATTTGCCGTTTTTGTGTGAGGTTGATGACAGCTGTAATTTAACTGCAAGTGAAAAAATAATTAAATTGTTTGAATTCAGAATTCCATACTACGTTGGTCCACTTAACACTGCAAAAGGTGAAAATTGCTGGATGGTAAGAAATGATGGATATGAGGGAGAAAAAATTACTCCATGGAATTTTAATGAAGTTGTAGATATAGATAAATCAGCGGAGAAGTTTATAAGACGAATGACCAATAAGTGTACATATCTTCACCGTGAGGATGTATTACCTAAATATTCATTGCTTTATTCAGAATATGCAGTGAGGAACGAACTTAATAATATCAAGTTGAAAGGAAATCCATTACCGGATAAATTGAGGGATGGAATATATAATGATTTATTCAAAAAAGAGAAGAGAGTTTCAAAAAAGCGGATTGCAGAATATATTAAAAGCTTTGGTTATGACGTTTCAAAAGAAGATATAACAGGAGTTGATAATATACTTACAACTTCACTTAGTTCGTATATTGATATGAAAAAGATATTTGGAAATGATATTGAAGTCTATAGTACCAAACAAATGGTAGAAGAAATTATCAGATTTCTTACTATCTATGGTGATGATAAAAAAATGTTACAAAGAGTCATAGAAAAGAACTATGGTAACGTTATTACAAAAGAACAATTAAAACAGATTTCTTCACTTAAACTACAAGGATGGGGACGACTTTCAAACAGATTACTTACAGAACTGGAAGGAGTGAATAAGGATACCGGCGAATGTACTACGGTAATTAATGAATTAAGAAATACAAGTAAAAACTTCATGCAGATAGTTGCTTCAAATGATTACACTTTTTCTGATTGTATTGAAGATGAAAATGCAGGATATAAAATACAGGGAGACATCACATATGATAATCTCGTTAAAGACATTGTTGCATCTCCGGCAATAAAAAGAGCAGTTTGGCAGACAATACAAATTATTGAAGATATTAAAAAAGTGATGGGAAAGGCACCTGCCAAAATATTTATTGAAATGGCGAGAGGTGGAGAAGAAAAGAAACAAAAAGATTCAAGAAAAGATAAACTTATAGAATGTTATAAAGCTATTGATAAAGAATGTAAAACGGAATGGGTTAATGAACTTACAGAAATAACTGATAGCAGACTTAAAAGTATTAAACTATTTTTGTATTATACGCAGATGGGAATGTGTATGTATACGGGAACAAAAATAGATTTATCTCAACTTGATAATGCTACTATATGGGATAGAGATCATATATATCCTCAGTCAAAGGTAAAGGATGACAGCTTAGATAATCTTGTTCTTGTTGCTAGAAGTGCAAATGCAGAAAAATCCGATGGAATGATATCAACTAAGATACAAACGAGAATGTATGATAAATGGAAATATTTGAAAGATAAAGGTCTGATATCAGAAAAGAAGTTTAATAAGCTGACTAGAACAGAGCCGTTTACTGATGATGAACTTGCAGGGTTTATTAACAGACAATTAGTTGAAACAAGACAGTCCTCAAAGGTTGTGGCAACTCTGTTAAAGAGAATTTATGAGAAAACAGAAATTGTATATGTTAAGGCTGGTATAACAGCCGATTTTAAAAATCATAAGAATGATAAAACCGGAGAGAGAGATTATGTTGAAGACATAAAGGTAAGGTCAATTAACGACTATCATCATGCAAAAGACGCTTATCTGAATATTGTTGTTGGCAATGTGTATAATACCAAGTTTACTAATAATCCATATAAATGGATTAAAAAAAATTGTAATAACCGTAATTATAGTCTGAATGATATATTCAAAAAGGATTTATTAAATGATGGAAATATTGTGTGGAAGAGTGGCAAAGAAGGAACATTGAAGACCGTAAATTCTATGCTTAGTAAAAATGATATTCTGTACACAAGGTATTCATATTGTAATAAAGGTCTGTTGTTTAATCAGCAATTAATAAAAGCACCGCATGATAATGAAAAAGCTGAAATTATGGTACCTGCAAAGGCTCATATGGATGTCAATAAATATGGAGGATATGATTCGGTTAAATCTTCGCATTTTATGTTAGTTGAATCTAAAGATAAAAGTGGTAAGTTGATAAGAACAATAGAAGCAGTTCCAATTTATTTAAAAGAAAAGTTTCAAAAAGGTAATGAAAAGTTAGAAGAGTATTGTGCTACACGATATAAATTGAAAAATCCTCGTATAGTACTACCTATTATTAAGAAAGGCTCATTATTGTCAATAAACGGATTCCTTATGAATTTGAATGGTAGTACAGGAAAACAGCTTCTTTTGCAAGGAGCGGTGCAGTTATGTGTCAGTAATGCAGATGCAGAATATATTAAAAAATTAGAAAAGTACGAGAGCGATAGCAATATGAGAACAGATAAAAAAACTGTACTACAAATTGATGAATACAGAGGTATTACACATAGCCAGAATGAGCATATATATGAACTATTTATAAGTAAATTGAAGAATAAAATATATAGTAAAAGACCAGCAAATCCGGTTGAAAAGCTGGTAAATGCAAAAGAAAAATATATTAATCTATCATTGGAAGAACAGAGTTTGTTTTTGATGCAAATATTAAATTTATTTAAATGCAAATATGGAGTAACAAATGCAAAAGTAATAGGTGAAGGCGAAAGTATGGGTAAAATACAAATAAGTAAGAATGTTACTTCATGTAAGGAGATTAAACTTATTAATCAGTCACCAACAGGTCTTTATGAAAATGTAATAGACCTTTTAACAATATGAGTTGGCGTATTGTAGTAATTTCCAAAAGTGCAAAGCTGGATTACAAATTAGATTACTTGATAGTGAGGCAGGAAGAAATAGTGAAAGTTCATTTAAGTGAGATTTCAATACTTATTGTTGAATCAACAGCGGTCTCTCTTACTGCTTCATTATTAAGTGAATTGACTAAAAGAAAAATTAAAGTAATATTTTGCGATGAGAAAAGAAATCCTTCATCAGAGCTTATACCATATTATGGAAGTCATGACACAAGTGCAAAAATTAGAAAGCAGATTGCATGGTCTAAAGATGTTAAAACAGATGTATGGACAGAAATTGTTACTGAAAAAATAAGAAAACAAAGAGATTTCTTGAAGAAACTAAACAAGATAGAATATAAAATGTTAGATGAGTATGTAGAACAAGTGGAAATTGGAGACCGTACTAACAGAGAAGGACATGCTGCAAAGGTGTATTTTAATGCTATATTCGGTGTTAAATTTACAAGAACTTCAGAAGATTCTATAAATGCAGCATTAAACTATGGTTATGGATTGTTGCTATCTGCATTTAACAGAGAAATTGTTGCTAATGGGTACATAACCCAGCTTGCATTATTTCACGATAATATGTTTAATCAATTTAATTTGGGTTCGGATTTAATGGAACCATTTAGAATTTTGGTTGATAAAAGAGTTGTAAAACTCATGCCCGAAAAATTTGAACATGAAGAAAAAATCTATATGGTTGACCTGCTTAATCAGGAAGTTGTAATAGATGGAAAAAATAATTATATAAATAATGCTATTAAAATATATTGCAAGAGTGTATTTGATGCAATTAATGAAAACGATATTTCGCTGATAAGGTATTACAAGGATGAATTATAGGTATATGAGGATTTTAGTTTTTTTTGATTTGCCGACATTGACAACTGCAAATAAAAGGGATTATGCACAGTTTAGAAAGTATTTAATAAAAAATGGTTTTATAATGATTCAGGAGTCAGTTTATACCAAACTGGCTCTGAATCAGACAGTTTCTGATGCGGTAGTGTATAATGTAAGAAAAAACCGACCGCCGGATGGACTTGTACAAGTATTGACATTAACTGAAAAACAATTTCAAAAGATGGAAACTATTACTGGAGAGTTTAAATCAAATATAATTGATAGTGATAAAAGGTTAATAATTTTATGAGAATAGCACATGTTGATTACGATTTTATCTTTGAATTAAATGAGAATGACAGAGGAATCTTAGTCGTTGAAAATGCTAAGACATTTAGAACAATAGTTAGTCAGCTAATACGCAGCCTTATTGATAAAGAAGAAATATTTATATTTTCTGAGAACAATAAGGTTATTAAAGCGTGGGAAAAAATTGATTTGGTTATAAATCCAATGGAAATAGAAATTAATTCAAAAAAACTTATTGGAAGGTTGTATGATAAAATGAGAGAAGAAGTAAATGAAACTGATTTGTTAATTGATAACAACATGTTGTTTCAAAATATTTAGGCCTTCTTTTTACATATAGCAGATAATTTTGATTTTGACCTTACATATAAAGAAAAAATAGAATTGACCGATATTTTAAAAATGTTAGATGTAAAAATTGTAGAAGAATATAATTACCAGATTGAAAAGATAGTAGAGTATATGAGAGCATTTAGTTTACTATTCGGGATTAATTATTTTATATTTATTAATTTGAATACATTTTTTGATAATTATGAAATAGAAAAAATATATGAGTTCGCAGAATATAATAAAATTAATATTTTTTTAGTTGAAAACAGGCAACCAGATTTTATTGCTGATTATACACAGATAAAGATAATTGATAAAGATAATTGCGAAATTTCGTTTAATATGTAATAATAAAAGAGCTTCATATGAGTTATGATGTAGTAGTGGACATTATACTTGATTCCAAATCAAAAATGTGATTTGAGGTTTGAGAGTAGTGTAATTTCATATGGTAGTAAAACAATGGTACATAATTCATCTGTTCCATCTAAGTTTGAGAGTAGTGTAATTTCATATGGTAGTAAAACCAAACACTTTTCTTCTAATCTGTCTCTTCAGTTTGATAGTAGTGTAATTTCATATGGTAGTAAAACTAAGCATACTGAACGCCATCACTTACGATAGTTTGAGAGTAGTGTAATTTCATATGGTAGTAAAACTTACAGATGTAACCTCATCTATACGGCACAGTTTGAGAGTAGTGTAATTTCATATGGTAGTAAAACCAGATATTTAGAAATTTCAACTGATATGTTGTTTGAGAGTAGTGTAATTTCATATGGTAGTAAAACATCAGATGGCAGCATATAACCCTATATCCGGTTTGAGAGTAGTGTAATTTCATATGGTAGTAAAACAGCAAGACAACCATTAACCGTATGTCTACATGTTTGAGAGTAGTGTAATTTCATATGGTAGTAAAACGCAAGAAGTGACATTCTCATACGCTCTGGTGTTTGAGAGTAGTGTAATTTCATATGGTAGTAAAACATGCGCTAGCAGCATACAAGGCAGCTAAAAGTTTGAGAGTAGTGTAATTTCATATGGTAGTAAAACAACGGGGCGCAGCTGTTATTGACAGACGATGTTTGAGAGTAGTGTAATTTCATATGGTAGTAAAACGGATATATGGAGTATTAGACCGCTCTGGCAGTTTGAGAGTAGTGTAATTTCATATGGTAGTAAAACACAAGAGAATGTATAACGTGTAAACACTTTGTTTGAGAGTAGTGTAATTTCATATGGTAGTAAAACTTAATGGACTTGTATATGAATAATCATTATGTTTGAGAGTAGTGTAATTTCATATGGTAGTAAAACATCGGCAAATCTACAGATATATGCAGACGTGTTTGAGAGTAGTGTAATTTCATATGGTAGTAAAACGCACTCACAGCAGACGGAAAAAGCAATTCAGTTTGAGAGTAGTGTAATTTCATATGGTAGTAAAACTTCATATCGGATAATTTAATATTTTTTTGGGTTTGAGAGTAGTGTAATTTCATATGGTAGTAAAACAGTATCTGACACACAAATCTGTCGTCAGCGAGTTTGAGAGTAGTGTAATTTCATATGGTAGTAAAACTAAGGGTACTAATAGATTAAAATTAAAAGGGTTTGAGAGTAGTGTAATTTCATATGGTAGTAAAACTGAGGACGCTATGGAAAGACTTGGAGCAGTGTTTGAGAGTAGTGTAATTTCATATGGTAGTAAAACCTTGCAGGAGAAGATTTAAAGTTGTCAGTCAGTTTGAGAGTAGTGTAATTTCATATGGTAGTAAAACTTGAAATCTGGACTAGTACCGAAGATAAGCGTTTGAGAGTAGTGTAATTTCATATGGTAGTAAAACGCCTGTATTCTTTTTTGTACTTTCTTCTATGTTTGAGAGTAGTGTAATTTCATATGGTAGTAAAACGGAAAATCAGTGTCTTGGGAACTCCCAGTTGTTTGAGAGTAGTGTAATTTCATATGGTAGTAAAACATTATTTCGACGTCGCAATGTTCCGCAACTGTTTGAGAGTAGTGTAATTTCATATGGTAGTAAAACGTAAACTATGTGTTCTTAGCAATGAACAATGTTTGAGAGTAGTGTAATTTCATATGGTAGTAAAACCCATATAACCACCATTCCTAACAAAATAAAGTTTGAGAGTAGTGTAATTTCATATGGTAGTAAAACCAAAAAATAATATATCTATGATACTAAATGGTTTGAGAGTAGTGTAATTTCATATGGTAGTAAAACACTATACAGAGTATTTAAGACTGTGTTAATGTTTGAGAGTAGTGTAATTTCATATGGTAGTAAAACAGCAACAACTGATGTATCAGGCACACCAAAGTTTGAGAGTAGTGTAATTTCATATGGTAGTAAAACATATTTTTATTACAGATGCATCAACATCTGGTTTGAGAGTAGTGTAATTTCATATGGTAGTAAAACCAACCTTAAGAAATAATAACCTTTAATAAAGTTTGAGAGTAGTGTAATTTCATATGGTAGTAAAACAGTAGACGTGTTAATATCTAACGGACGTATGTTTGAGAGTAGTGTAATTTCATATGGTAGTAAAACGTTATGTTTCTTTCTGTTGTGCTTTTAATGGTTTGAGAGTAGTGTAATTTCATATGGTAGTAAAACATCATAATCACCCACCTGTTCCAACTGATGGTTTGAGAGTAGTGTAATTTCATATGGTAGTAAAACTGTCAGAATGACGTACAAAGAATTGCAACCGTTTGAGAGTAGTGTAATTTCATATGGTAGTAAAACACAGACCGAATATAAACGTGATGAACTTCCGTTTGAGAGTAGTGTAATTTCATATGGTAGTAAAACCGGATTGTTGCAATGAAATCCCAAACATCACAAGCAGTACGCAACTATCGCATTCGTGAATTGGCTACAATGGTTCATAAATACCGGAATCGTCCAAGTGGCATGTCCGTAGACGAATGATGTCAGGTAAATAACATTACCAAGGCGAATTACTATTATCGCTTTGTACAAGTCAGAAAAGCCTACCTTGATTCTATTCCAAGCGATGTCATAGAACACGCAATTATTCCGGGTCCTATGGATTTGATGCATCCGGAATCTGAGCAGAAATCAAGCTCTCTTCTCAAGAAAGTGCCAGGGGTACTTGCATATGTTGAATGATGCTATATGTTTTGAACACATATACATCGCATTAGGGTATTCCGATTACGCAGCGGCACCGACCGCCTCGTTGCCATTATAAAGAATGACTTTGATCTTGATCTCTATGATAAGTTATTCAGAATGATCCAGATTATGCGTTTACGTTATTTTCCATTTCTTCCTAAAACTGTTATTCCTATAGAAGTGCTCCATGGACAGTAAATATATCTTGTCCTTACCTCCTGCTCGCAATAAATCCTGCCAACCACATGACAGCCGATGCAATAATAAATATAAGCACAAATGTATTAACATGTTCTTTCCATCTCAATGAAAGAATAATTGCGTCACCTATGACGGCTATGATAATTGGCAGAAGCATAAAAAGATTGACTGCATCATTATTGAATACTCTGTATGCCATATATGCAAAAGCAGCGACAAGCACAAGTGATACGACTGCTTCTATTATATGGAATAATCCGGCGTATTCAATATGTGATTTATATACAACCGGAATAGCCATAGAAAAAAATATGAGATACACAAGTGAAAGCCATAGTAATATGCTGTCATTTGCCATTGCATTATTTTTAGCCGTTCTGATGACAAGTGCGGCTATAAGAAATCCGTATGAGGCAAATTGTATTCCGGGGATTGTATATTCGGTATGCACCATTCCTGAGACCAGAATCACGCCGATTGTAATACATATCATCTTTGCATTAACCTGCGTTCCGTCTGACAGAAGGGCCTTAAGGAAATCCCTGTTGATTGTAAATAATAAAATAACGGATGCTGCAAGCGACAGAATACAGATGCCGTTTACATACCGGCTGAACCCATCTCCCCACATGGAAAGATTTTTATCCGCAAATGAACGTATGAGACTCTGGATTCTTTCACCAAAAAGAATCAGAAAATAACCCATGATAAGCCAGTTAATTAACATCTTTTGTCCTCCTTTAAAATTATAATTTATAGTAAATTATATCATATATGAATATCAATTTGCCATATAAAAATATATAAGATGAGTCCTTTTTTTGGGACAGGTAATATGAGATAATTATCACGGGATTGGAAAATATAACCCTCAGGCTTCTGTCCCGCATTATTTTTTAACAAATTGGAGGTAGCATTATGAAGAAAAAGTTTAGAGTAAGTAGTCTTATCAAAGGTATTGCAGTCGTATATTGTCTGGTTGGATTTGTATTGTTTGTAGTTTGCATAGCAATCAGTGTGAGCCACGATATTTCACTGTATAGAAATTTTGAATCAGCAATATCTATTTACAACTACGGAACATTGCAAACTGCAGGTATAATATGTCAGATGATTGCTATTCTTTTTAGGACAGCACTGATTTACGGATTTGGTATTATTGTAAATATGGCAGAAGAGTACATTGACAGCCGAAAACATACGGATTAGATCACTGTGTGAATCTACGACAATTTAGCCAGTGCCACATATAGCTGGGATATTTTATACCATGTGGCATAATCGACGGTGCCGGTAACGGGCATGTTGAAGGTCTCCTGGAATTCGCTGACGGAAGCTGCTGTATCCTTACCATAGATTCCGTCAACAGCGAGAGGAGGTATGTTGCTGTAGGTACGGCGGATGAGGGAAAGCTGTTCCTGAATGGTGGTGACAGGAGGACCGTATGAACCGATTTCAAGGGTGTATCCGGGATATGAGACAGGGATGCCCTCAATTATTTCGGCAGTGTTTATATATATGTCGCTGCCGTAGTAATTACGAAGAATCTGGAGAGCGGTTTTGCCGTCATCCCCAAGAGACTTGGAACCCCACTGGCTGAGACCGCTGCAGGTAGTCCTTTTGCCGTCGCAGTATTGGGTGAGGATTGGTTGTTTGACATCGGGACGGGATACATAATTTGAGAAATATTCATCAACAACATTGGAGATGGTGTCGAAAATATTACGCTTATTAATCCACTTATGGTCAAAAGCGGTAGAAGATGTAATGGTAAAATAATAACCTTTATTGCGGTACCATTCGGTGTATACACGGTTCAGGGTAAAAGAAATAATGGCAATTACATTGGCTTTGATGGTTTCTCTGGGCCATGTAGGGTATATTTCACTGCTGGCAACATTTTTTATATAATCGGCAAATGGAACGTAGTAGTCCGTTGCTGTCGAGTCGGATGGGACACCGTCATGGACAACAATGGTTTCGGGTACCACAACACGGTCAAGAACAATTTCACCGGTGTTTTCAATGGGTTTTATCTCGGCCTCGGGAATTTTTGGAGGATAGTTGCCGATTAGTGTATTGGGACCAATGTTATAATTGCCGGGATTTCCCGTAAGAACAATATTTTGTATTGATAGTATTCCGGAAAAAATATTTGAACCGGTAATGGAAACCGGGGCAAAGCCCGGAGCAGAAGCTACAATATTATACATGGAGTAAGGTATGATAATGCCGGGAGCTTCGCTGATGCTCTGTGGTGGAGCCGGCAGTTCGATTTGTTCTGTCTGACCTATGGAATTGGTTTCTGCAACGTCAACTGGGTTTTCTTCATCCGTACCTTCGTAGATGCTGACGGTTGCATCAATGGGAATTCCTTCTTCATTCGTGATATTAACCTTTAAAAAGCCGGTTTCATCATTTTTATAAAGCATAATTTTAGCCTTTCCGGATATTATAATTCATATTGCCGCGATGCAAAATTAATCACAAATGACAGCATCGATGCTTACATAATATTATATGATGAAAAAAATATTTGTTGAGTACAATTTGCATCTTGAAATCAGCCGGATTTTATGGTAAAATTTCTACAATTTGAAGAAAAAAGCGCTATCAGTATGTTTAGTTGTTTTTTTTTTGCCTAAATAAATAATACATGTGAAAGGTTTGAAGGTGTGAAGATGAAAGCATTTTTGATTCTAAGTGACGGAAATGTCTTTGAAGGTACAAGCATTGGAGCTGAGAGAGAAGTAATCAGTGAAATTGTTTTTAATACCTCAATGACAGGATATTTAGAGGTTCTTACAGATCCATCATATGCCGGACAGGCAGTAGTTATGACATATCCATTAATTGGCAATTATGGTATTTGCTATGCTGATGAGGAATCAGGCAGACCATGGCCTGACGGTTTTATTGTCCGAGAACTTTCACGTGTTCCAAGTAACTTCCGTAGTGAAGATTCTATACAAAATTTTCTTAAAGAAAATAACATTCCGGGTATAGCAGGTATTGATACCCGTGCTCTTACCAAGATTCTCAGGGAAAAGGGTACTATGAACGGAATGATTACCACTAATGAGAATTATAATCTTGATGAGATTCTCCCTAAATTAAAAGAATATACCACAGGCAAGGTTGTTGAAAAAGTAACCTGTGAAGAGAAATATGTACTTCCCGGTGATGGATTTAAGGTTGCACTTATGGATTTCGGTGCCAAGAGAAATATTGCAAGATCCCTTAATAAGAGAGGCTGTGAGGTAACTGTTTATCCTGCTTTAACCACAGCAGAAGAAATCCTTGCAGCTAATCCTGACGGAATAATGCTTTCTAACGGCCCGGGAGACCCTAAGGAATGTGTTTCTATTATTAAGGAAATCAAGAAATTATATGATTCGGATGTTCCTATTTTTGCAATTTGTCTCGGACATCAGCTTATGGCACTTGCCACAGGCGCTGATACACATAAGATGAAATACGGACACAGAGGAGCTAATCATCCGGTTAAGGATCTTCAGACCGGTAAGGTATATATCTCATCACAGAACCATGGATATGTTGTTGATATGGATACACTTGATGATAAGATTGCAAGACCTGCATTTATCAATGTTAATGACAAGACCAATGAAGGTCTTGAATATGTAGGCAAGAACATCTTTACAGTCCAGTTCCATCCGGAAGCCTGTGCAGGCCCTAAGGATTCGGATTATCTTTTTGACAGATTCATGAATATGATGAAGAAAGGCAGGGATTAATTATGCCAAAGAATAAAGACATAAAAAAAGTATTAGTAATCGGTTCAGGTCCTATTGTAATCGGACAGGCTGCCGAATTTGACTATGCGGGAACACAGGCATGTCGTTCTCTTAAAGAAGAAGGCATGGAGGTTGTTCTTGTGAACTCTAACCCTGCCACAATCATGACTGATAAAAATATTGCTGATGAAGTCTACATTGAGCCATTGACAGTTAAGTCACTTGAGCAGATTATTCTCAAGGAGAAACCGGACAGTATTCTTCCTACACTCGGTGGACAGGCAGGTCTTAACCTTGCAATGGAAATTGCTGAGACAGGTTTCCTTGAAGAACATAATGTTAAATTAATCGGTACAACTGCTGAGACAATAAGGAAGGCAGAAGACAGACTTGAATTTAAGACAACAATGGAAAAAATCGGAGAGCCTTGTGCACCTTCTCTTGTTGTTGAGAACGTTGAAGACGGTATTGCTTTTGCCAACCAGATTGGTTACCCTGTAGTTCTCCGCCCGGCATATACGCTCGGTGGAAGCGGCGGCGGTATTGCTAAGAACGAAGAAGAACTTATCGACATTCTTTCCAATGGTTTAAGATTAAGCCGTGTAGGCCAGGTACTTGTTGAAAGATGTATCGCAGGATGGAAGGAAATCGAATACGAAGTAATGCGTGATGCCAACGGAACCTGTATTACAGTATGTAATATGGAAAATATTGACCCTGTCGGAGTACACACAGGTGACAGTATTGTAGTTGCACCTTCACAGACACTGTCTGATAAGGAATACCAGATGCTTCGTTCGTCAGCTCTTAATATTATTGACGAACTTAAAATAACAGGCGGATGTAATGTACAGTTTGCACTTCATCCAACAAGTTTTGAATATTGCGTTATCGAAGTTAATCCTCGTGTAAGCCGTTCATCAGCCCTTGCTTCCAAAGCAACAGGTTATCCTATTGCCAAGGTTGCGGCTAAGATAGCACTCGGCTATAACCTTGATGAGATACCTAATGCAATTACACATAAGACATTTGCAAGTTTTGAGCCTGCTCTTGACTATTGCGTAGTTAAGATTCCAAGACTTCCTTTTGATAAATTTATTACTGCTTCAAGAAAGCTTACGACACAGATGAAGGCAACCGGTGAGGTCATGAGTATCTGCACTAACTTTGAAGGCGCACTTATGAAGGCTATCCGTTCACTTGAACAGCACGTTGATTCGCTTATGAACGATGATTACTCATCATATTCTGATGATGACATTATAGAACTTCTTCACAACATTGATGATAAGCGTATGTATGTTGTTGCAGAGGCTTTAAGAAGAGGCATTTCTTACGATACAATTCATGATATTACCATGATTGATAAGTGGTTTATCGATAAATTCCACATTATCGTTGAAATGGAAAACCGCCTCAAGACAGAGGAACTTACCAAAGAACTTCTTGCTGAAGCAAAGAGAATTGAATTCCCTGACGTTGTTATCGGAAGACTTACAGGCAGGACAGAAAAAGAAATTAAGGCTTTAAGGGATGAATATGGTATTCATGCGGCATTTAAGATGGTTGATACCTGTGCTGCCGAATTTGAGGCTTCAACACCTTACTACTATTCATGCTACAGCTCAGAAAATGAAGTTATTGAGACTAAGCCTGAGAAAAAAGTCCTCGTACTCGGTTCAGGTCCTATAAGAATCGGACAGGGTATCGAATTTGACTATTGTTCGGTTCACAGTACATGGGCATTCAAGGCTGAAGGATATGAGACAATCATTATCAATAATAACCCTGAAACAGTAAGTACCGACTTTGATATAGCTGACAAACTTTATTTTGAACCATTGACACCTGAGGATGTTGAAAGCATTGTTGAACTTGAACATCCGGACGGAGCTGTTGTACAGTTCGGTGGACAGACAGCCATTAAGCTCACAAAAGCATTAATGGAAATGGGCGTTCCAATCCTCGGTACAAGCGCAGAAGATGTTGATGCGGCAGAAGACAGAGAGCTTTTTGATGAGATTCTTGAACAGACAGGAATTCCAAGAGCAGCAGGAAAGACAGTATTCACTACAGAAGAAGCTCTTGAGGCAGCTAATGAATTAGGTTATCCTGTTCTTGTAAGACCTTCCTATGTCCTTGGCGGACAGGGTATGCAGATTGCCATAAGCGACAAAGATATCGTTGAATTTATGGAAATCATTAACAGACAGGTTCAGGAACATCCAATCCTTGTTGATAAATACCTTATGGGTAAGGAAATTGAAGTTGATGCCGTTTGTGACGGAGAAGATATTTTAATCCCCGGTATTATGGAGCATATTGAAAGAGCCGGTATCCATTCGGGAGACAGTATTTCAGTATATCCTGCCCAGAGTATTTCACAGAAAATTGTGGATATGCTTGAAGATTATACAATTAAGCTTGCAAGAGCTTTACATGTAAAAGGTCTTATTAATATCCAGTTTATCGTATACAATGACCAGGTATATGTAATAGAGGTTAATCCACGTTCTTCAAGAACTGTTCCATATATAAGCAAAGTTACAGGTATTCCTATTGTAAAACTTGCTACACAGGTTATTATCGGTAATACAATCAAAGGTCTTGGCTATACACCCGGACTTCAGAAGAAAGCAGACTATATTGCTATCAAGATGCCTGTATTCTCATTTGAAAAGATTCGCGGCGCTGATATCAGCCTTGGACCTGAAATGAAATCGACAGGTGAATGTCTTGGTATAGCAAAAGATTTTAACGAAGCATTATACAAAGCCTTTGTAGGTGCAGGCGTTAATCTTCCAAAACATAAACAGATGATTATGACAGTTAATGACCATGAGCAGAAAGATGCTCTTTCGGTTGCAAAACGTTTTGCAGCTCTTGGATATACAATTTATGCGACAAGAGGTACAGCACGTTATTTCAATGAAAACGGCGTTGAGGCAATTAAGATCAATAAGGTTGAACAGGAATCACCAACACTTCTTGACCTTATTCTTGACCACAAGATTGACCTTGTTATCGATATACCTGAGAACGGTATTGAAAAGAGCCACGATGGTTTCATTATCAGAAGACATGCAATCGAGACCGGTGTGAACGTTCTTACATCACTTGATACAGCCAATGCATTGCTTACAAGTCTTGAATGTCAGGCAACACAGTCAATGACACCGATTGATATAGCAACAATTTAATTGTTATGGAATAATTAAGAATTTCTAATGACAGCTATGAGTTTATCTGGGATTACCGGAATCCTCTCATAGCTGTTTTAACGTTAAAATTTCTTTACAACCGTAAATATGAAAAGTATAATGGAACATGACCAACGGAGGAATAATTTTTATGAAAAAAATATTAGACCAGATTACAGAAATAGTCGGAAATGCTTTTAAACAATGCGGCTATGATGATAAATACGGAAAGACAGGAATATCCAACAGACCTGATTTATGTGAATATCAGTGCAACGGAGCAATGGCAGCAGCAAAGGAATATAAGAAAGCACCATTTATGATTGGTGATGAAGTGGTTGCAATTTTACAGGACAACAGTGCCTTTGAGAAGGTTGAATGTATCAAACCGGGCTTTATCAATATGGTAATGAGCGCAGATTTTATAGGTGGTTATGTTCGTGCAATGGCTTTGGAAGATAAGTTTGGATGCGACTGTGAACCTAAGGATGAGACGGTATTTGTTGATTACGGCGGAGCCAATGTAGCCAAGCCTCTTCATATCGGACATCTTCGTTCGGCAGTAATCGGCGAAAGTGTAAAAAGAATCTGCAAATTTGCAGGTTACAAGACAATAGGTGATGTTCATCTTGGCGACTGGGGTCTCCAGATGGGACTTATTATTACAGAACTCAAAGAACGTAAACCGGATTTACCATATTTTGATGATAATTTCACAGGTGAATATCCGGCGGAAGCACCTTTTACAATATCAGAACTTGAGGAAATTTATCCATGTGCCAGCGGCAAATCAAAAGAAGATGCCGAATATAAGAAATCGGCTCAGAATGCCACATATCTTTTACAGAACGGTCACAGAGGATACACAGCCCTCTGGAAACACATTATCAATGTGTCGGTTGCTGATTTGAAAAAAAATTATGACAACCTTAATGTCCATTTCGATTTATGGAAGGGTGAAAGTGATGCCCAGCCATATATTGCTGATATGGTTAAGGATATGGTAGACAGGGGGATAGCCCATGAAAGCCAGGGTGCCATTGTTGTAGACATAGCCGAGGAAAATGACAGCAGGGAGCTTCCTCCATGTATCATCCAGAAATCGGACGGAGCAGCCAATTACGAGACCTCCGACCTTGCGACACTTATCGAGAGGGAAAAATTATATGCACCTAAGTCATACATTTACCTTGCGGATAAGAGACAGGAACTTCACTATACACAGTTTTTCCGTGTGGCAAGAAAAGCAGGAATCGTATCTCCTGATACAGAACTTAAGTTCATCGGTTTCGGTACGATGAACGGCAGTGACGGCAAACCTTTCAAGACAAGACAGGGTGGTGTACTGCGTCTTGAATACCTCATAAAAGAAATTGAAGACAAGGTATACGAAAAAATCATGGCTAACCGTACCGTGGATGAGAGTGAAGCCAGAAATACAGCTAAGATGGTAGGACTTGCCGCATTAAAATATGGTGATTTGTCCAATCAGGCATCTAAGGATTATGTATTTGATATTGATCGTTTCACCTCTTTTGAGGGAGACACAGGTCCATATATCCTTTACACAATTGTACGAATTAAATCTATTCTTAAAAAATATGAAAATGCAGGAGGCATGGTGTCAGGTATCCATACTGCTAACCCTGAGAGCGAGAGCGAACGTTCACTTATGCTTGTGCTCACAGGCATGCAGGATATGATTAAGACAGCATATGAAGAAAGTGCACCTCACAAAATTTGTAAATTCATATATGATCTTTCCAATGCTTTTAACCATTTTTATCATGAAACAAAGATTCTTTCAGAAGGAGATGAAAATAAAAAGAAAGGTTATATTGCACTTATAAAACTTACAAAAGATGTGTTAGAGACATGTGTTGACTTGCTTGGTATCGAAGCACCGGAGAGAATGTAATGTCAAAAGCAAAGGATTTAACAACAGGAAAACCAATCAGCCTTATGATAAAATATGCAATCCCTGTGCTGATTGGCAATCTTGTACAGCAGATATATAATTTTGCCGACACAATTATTGTCGGACAATGTCTTGGAAACAGTACATTGGCTGCCGTAGGTAATACCGGGTCAATGTTTTTCCTTGTCAATGGGTTTGTTATAGGAATAACAAGCGGCTTTTCGGTCCATATAGCACAATGCTTTGGGGCAAAAGATTATGACAAGATGCGTAATTCCGTATGTAATGCCATTATGTTGTGGTCCGGAATTACATTGTTTATCACTTTACTTTCGGTGCTGATAACCAAGCCGGTTCTAAGGCTTATTAACACACCGGACGGTATTTTTGATATGTCCTATAATTATATCGTTATTATTTTTGCAGGAATAGTTGCACCTATGCTATACAATGCCGTTTCGTGTATACTAAGGGCTCTTGGTGACAGCAAAACCCCGCTTTATTTCCTGATTTTTTCAGCACTCCTTAACATCGGTCTGGATTTGCTTTTTATAGTCGTATTTAATTGGGGCGTTGCAGGTGCCGCCATTGCTACAGTGCTTGCACAGCTTGTTGCCGGAATTGCGTGTATCGTATATATTTCCGTTAAGTTCCCTGTTCTTCATATAAAGAAAGAAGATTTTAAAATTAATCCGGGAATTATAAAGACACACCTTACCATAGGACTTCCGATGGCGTTCCAGTTTTCGGTTACGGCAATCGGAACAATCATCCTACAGGGTGCCGTAAATGTATTTGGAGAGAATTACATTGCCGCTTTTACGGCTTCCAGTAAAACGGAACAGCTTATCATGCAGTTTGGCATATCGGGTGGCGTAACAGTTGCAAATTTTGTCGGTCAGAATGTAGGTGCCGGCAGATATGACAGGATTAAAAACGGAATATTGAAATGGAGTCTTTTTACGGTTGGAAGCGCAGTTTTATGTATGGGTGTTATTTTCATTTTCGGCAGACCAATCAGCCGGCTTTTCATAAAAGGCGGGGATGAATTAATACTTTCCTATGCAATGACTTATCTCCATATTTCAATGTTTTTCTATATCCCATTGTTCCAGATTTTTATTTTCAGAAATGCTCTTCAGGCAATGGGTAAGACGACAATGCCGTTACTTGCGGGATTTTTTGAACTTGGAGCAAGGTCTATAGTCGCATACACGCTTCCAAAAGCGATAGGTTTTTCCGGTGTATGTTTTGCCGGTCCGGTTGCATGGGTATGTGCTGCCGTACCGCTTATTATCACTTATATAATTTATATGAAAAAATTTAAGAAAAAAGGGTATTTTAATACTCAATTTAGTTGACAAATACCCCCTAAAAATCCGATAATAGAGGTAGCTTAATTTTGAGACTATTTGAACGGAGAGGGTCAGACATGAAAGATAAAGACAAACATGGATTTGGTACTTTCGGTGCCATAGTATTAGGAGTTACGGCAGTTGCAACAGCAATTGTGGCAGTCAGCAAGAGCAAGAAGAAAAAGCAGAGTTTAAACAGTTTCCTGAAGGATGAACTTGTCAAACTTCCGCTTTTTAGTAAGAACGAATCCCACCACGCTAAGAAAAGCGCAGCAGACGAGGACGACATTTTTGTGGATGAGGACAACGAACCACAGAATGACAAAGCCACATCTTTTTACGATGAAGAGATTTCTTACGAAGAAGATGAGGAATTCCAGTCAGTATCCAAGGCAAAGCCTATCGTGGATTTCAAACCAAAGCACGAAGAAGCAGAGAAACCTGCCGAGGCACAGGATGCAGCCGAGGAGCCGGAAACAGCAGATGTTCAGGATGTAGCCGAGGAGCCGGAAGCAGCAGATGTGCAGGATGTAGTCAGGGAGCCGGAAACAGCAGGTGTGCAGGATGTAACTGAGGAGCCGGAAGCAGCAGATGTGCAGGATGTAGCTGAGGAGCCGGAAACAGCAGGTGTGCAAGATGTAGCTGAGGAGCCGGAAACAGAACCTGATGATACGTTTGTATTTGAGTCAGTGGTTGTTGGCAGGGAGTCAGTTAAAGACGAGCCTGTTGATATATCTGATAAGAAACTTGACAGGGAATTTATTGCAGAACCGGTTGATGCAGAACCGGTGAGAGATAATTTTGTATTAAATGATGAAGATTTTTCGGACGAAGTTCAGGAAATAGAAATCGATGATGTTACCGCTGAACCGGCAGAAGAAAAGGTTACAGAGCTTGAAAAAGAAGATGGTCCGGTATCAGCAGGTAAATATGATGATGCTAGTTCAGAAGCAGAAACCGCAAAAGAAACTTTTGCATCAGCGGTTGAAACACCTGTAAGAGAAACTTTCTCCGATGTGGAATTTTTTGATGAAGAAGATGACACTGAAGAAGGCCTCCGCAACAACGAGTCATATTATGACTGGACTTATAATGTTGATGAGCATTACAGTGTAATAACTGATGGCACATGGGTATATTGTAAGTCAGATGATGTCCTCACAAGCGATTCTATCAACAAAAAAGGCGAAAGAGAGACAATCGATATAGCCGAAACTTTTAAAAACAGAATTAAGACAAAGGGATATTGTCTGTTGAAGTATATCGGAACGGACAGGGAGGTTATCGTACCTGATACTATCAATGGCAAACCGGTTGTAGCTGCACTTAACACATTTAGAAGCAATCAGATTGTTAAAAAAGTCATTCTCCCATCAACGATGCAGGGCTTGAGAAGGACTTTCTATAGTTGCTATCATCTTGACAGCATTACTTTTGCACCGGGAACCAATCTGGTATACGAATTGGATGCAATCATGTGTGGTAACAATGATATGGACAGCAATACAGAGGCAACAACGGTATACTGTTCACACACAATCGCTGAATATATAAAAGGTCACTACAGATTAGGATGTCCTGTTACATTTGTTGAAAAATAATAGTAAATTACAGAACTTTGGTTACGCATAGTTAAAAAGTGTAACCAAAGTTTTTTTATGTCATACCGTGCATCCCGCCACGGCGTCTGCAAATCCTTACCCAAACAGCTCAAAATCGCTTAAAGTAAGTTTCCTTGCGGTTAAGTTGATTTTGCTGTCCGATGCAACTGTGAAATACACATCGGGTAGTAAAGCATCCTGATGGGTGAATAACGATTTGGCAGGAGATTTACGGAGACTCTTGAATACGCCGTCACCGGAAAGTTTTGAAACAGCTTCCTTGTAAGTCCAGATACGGCAAAAGTCGGCCTCCGGAGCAGACGAAGACCGGATTGCATTCAATTCACCGGGAGAACAGATTTTGGCAAGCATTGAAGCAGGGACTCTGCGGACGGTTTCCACATCGATACCCACAGGGGATGAATCAAAAATACACATGACGGCTTTACTGCAATGACTGATGTTGAAATAAATTTCAGGATGGCTTTTAAGGTAGGGTTTGCCATCCGATGAAATATCAAAATCAGGAGTGTCTGTCAGGCTGTATTCAGTGCGGTAGCCGTACAGGAAAAGAAGGTATGCAATTACGCAGGCAAGCCTGTCCTCAGGAAACTTATATTTTAGAGCACGCTTTAACCGCTCAGGTGGAAGAAGAGACATTAAACTGTCAAGCTGTCCTTTTGTTATATTTTTTAAATCCGTAAAATAATAAAGCATAACCTGTCCTTTTTAATAAAAAATACTGTAATCAGTATAAATATTTTATTTTTTTATTGCAACTTAATTTTACTTTGATATAATGTTATAGAAAACGGGGTGCCCTTGGAGGCTGAGATTATACCCATAACCTGATTTGGATAATGCCAACGTAGGGAGATATTTTGTTTTGACAGACAGACACTATCCTTATGTAGTTCTGTCTTTTATTTTACGGAAAGGTAAGTAAAGATATGAGAGAATATACAACACAGATGGATGCCGCTAGAAAAGGGATTGCAACGCCACAGATGAAAATTGTGGCAGAAAAAGAAAAAATGCAGCTTGAAGAGCTTATGGGATATATGGCAGAAGGTAAAGTTGTAATACCTGCCAATATTAACCATCAGTGTATCAATCCCGAAGGCGTAGGAAGTATGTTAAGAACCAAGATAAACGTCAACCTTGGCGTGTCAAGGGATTGCAAGGATTATGACATAGAGCTTCAGAAAGTAATGAGTGCCGTCAATATGGGAGCAGAGGCAATAATGGATTTGTCAAGCCATGGCAATACAGAGCCTTTCCGTAAAAAACTTACATCGGAATGTCCTGCAATGATAGGAACGGTGCCTGTTTATGACAGTGTAATCCATTACCAGAGGGATTTGTCTACACTAACAGCGGAAGATTTTATAGATGTTGTAAGACTTCATGCCCAAAACGGTGTGGATTTTGTGACACTCCATTGCGGAATAACAAGAAAAACAATCGACCAGATTAAGAATCATAAACGTAAAATGAATATCGTAAGCAGGGGCGGAAGCCTTGTATTTGCATGGATGAGCATGACAGGTAATGAAAATCCGTTTTACGAATATTATGATGAGATTCTTGATATTTGTGAAAAATATGATGTGACAATTTCATTGGGAGATGCGTGCAGACCGGGTTGCCTTGCAGATGCAACGGATGTATGCCAGATTGAAGAACTTGTAAGACTTGGTGAACTTACAAAGAGAGCATGGGAGCATAATGTGCAGGTTATGGTTGAAGGACCGGGACACGTTCCTCTTGACCAGATTGCAGCCAATATGCAGGTTCAGAAGACGATATGTATGGGAGCTCCTTTTTATGTACTTGGACCTCTTGTAACGGATATTGCACCGGGCTATGACCATATAACAGCGGCAATCGGAGGCGCTGTCGCAGCTATGAATGGAGCCGCATTTTTATGCTATGTAACACCTGCGGAACATCTTGCACTTCCTAATGTGGAGGATGTAAAACAGGGCATTATCGCCTCTAAGATAGCAGCACATGCGGCAGATATAGCCAAGGGAATTAAGGGCGCAAGGGATATTGATGATAAAATGGCAGACGCAAGGCGTGTTCTTGACTGGGATGCTCAGTTTGAATGTGCGATAGACGGGGAAACGGCAAAAGCAATCAGAGACAGCCGTAAACCGGAGGATGACCACAGCGACACCTGCAGCATGTGCGGAAAGTTCTGTGCGGTAAGAAGCATGAATAAAGCACTTAACGGTGAATATATTGATATATTGTAGGGAAATAAAATGAATCGGAATAATCTTTTACTCTATCTTATAACGGACAGAGAAGCTGCCGGAGGCAGAAATCTTTGCGAATGTGTAAAAGCAGCGTTAGACGGCGGAGTGACAATGGTACAGCTTCGTGAGAAAAATATGGAATACGAAGAACTGAAAAAAGAAGCTTTTGAGATAAAAAAACTGTGTCATGAATACAAGGTCCCTTTTATCATTAATGATAATGTAAGACTGGCACTTGAAACCGATGCGGACGGAGTCCACCTCGGACAGTCTGATATGGGAATTGAAGAGGCAAGACGGATTCTCGGGAAAAATAAAATAATAGGCGCAACTGCAAAGACGGTGGAGCAGGCGAAAGCTGCCATGGAACAGGGAGCCGATTATCTTGGAAGCGGGGCGGTATTTGGCAGCAGTACCAAAAAAGATGCAGTAACAATGTCTTTTGATATGTTGAAAAATATATGTAGGAGTGTTGCAATTCCCGTTGTGGCAATCGGAGGAATTAACCTTTCAAATGTTTCAAAACTTGCCAAAACAGGAATAAAAGGTGTGGCGGTAATTTCCGGAATCCTTACAGAAACGGATATTTGCGGTACATCAGAAGAATTCCGCAGAATATTAAAAAATATATAAAACACAGCGGCATGCCGGGGGCACCACTTTATGTCGCTATACAAAATTAATGCATGGAGGTAAATACTGATATGAAAACAGCATTAACAATCGCAGGCAGTGATTCCTGCGGAGGCGCCGGAATACAGGCAGATATTAAGACTATGACGGTAAACGGCGTATATGCCATGAGTGCCGTTACAGCTCTTACAGCCCAGAATACAACCGGCGTAAAAGATATTATGGAGGTGAGCAGCAGCTTTTTAAAAGAACAGCTGGAATGTATTTTCACGGATATCTACCCTGATTCAGTCAAAATCGGTATGATTGCCTCAAAGGAACTTATTAAAACGGTGAAGGACGCTCTTATAAAATACAAAGCAAAGAATATTGTTCTTGATCCTGTGATGGTAGCCACAAGCGGGGCAAAACTGATTAGCGACGACGCAATCGATACATTAAAAAAAGAATTATTACCTATAGCTGCGGTTGTGACGCCTAATATTCCGGAGGCGGAAGTCCTTTCCGGAATGAAAATTTCCTCAAAAGAGGATATGGAGGCGGCGGCAGTAAGAATATCGGAAGAAAATCACTGTGCGGTCCTGCTCAAAGGAGGCCATAATCTCAATGATGCCAATGACCTTTTAGCAGACGGCAAAAACATCACATGGTTTCAGGGAAAAAGAATTGATAATCCCAACACACACGGAACGGGATGCACCCTTTCCTCTGCGATTGCAGCCAATCTTGCAAAAGGTTTTTCTCTTGTAGATTCTGTAAAGAAAGCAAAAGAGTATATATCGGGAGCACTTAACGCCATGCTTGACCTTGGCAAAGGGAGCGGACCGATGAACCATGGGTTTATGATAAAATAAGATATTCCGGATTCTTAAAGGTAATGGGAAGAAGGAAAAATGGAAAAAATTAAATTAAAGAAACTTGTATTAACCGCAGTTTTTGCTGCTGTGGCAGTTGTTGGCTCATTATTTTCATTCCCTGTTTTTGGGTCAAAATGTGCACCTGTACAGCACCTTATAAATGTGCTTTGTGCCGTTATTCTCGGACCGGGATACGGCGTTGCGGCTGCATTCGTATCAAGCCTTATAAGAAATCTTCTGGGGTTAGGAACCTTGCTTGCATTCCCGGGAAGTATGTGCGGAGCACTTTTAGCAGGACTTTTGTATCATTATATAAAGAAATTACCTGCGGCTTATATAGGAGAGGTATTCGGAACCGCCGTTATAGGCGGAATGTTGTCATATCCTGTGGCAGCTTTTATAATGGGTAGTAAGGGTGCGGCTTTGTTCACATTTGTTGTACCTTTTCTTATAAGTACAGCGGGAGGAACTTTGTTAGCAGTATTAATAACCGTACCGCTTAAACAGACAGGTGTACTGGATAAAATAAAGAGTGAACTGAACTCTTAGGAGGATTTATTATGGCATGGGCTGATATTTTTTCAAAAATTGCTGAAAAGAAACCGATAATACATTGCATAACCAATATTGTAACAGTTAATGACTGCGCCAATGTCCTGTTGGCGATAGGAGCGTCACCTGTAATGGCGCATCATGAGATGGAGGTTAAAGAAATAACTTCCGGAAGTGATGCACTGGTGTGCAATATGGGTGCGATTGAGAATTTTGAAGCAATGCTGATTGCAGGAAGAAAAGCGAATTCGCTGGGACATCCCGTGGTGATAGACCCGGTGGGTGTTGCATCTTCTTCCTACAGACGCAGCCTGTGCCTGAAACTTATAGAAGAATGTCATCCCACATGTATAAGGGGCAATGTTTCGGAAATTAAGGCACTTGCACTTGATGAAACAATATCTAAAGGCGTGGATGCAAAAAATGGGGAAAGCATATCCGATGATATGTTAAAAAAACTGGCAAAAAAATATAATACAATTATTGTAGTTTCGGGAGAAACAGACCTTGTAAGCGATGGGGAAAGCATTTATGAGGTTCACGGTGGAACACCGTTTTTTAAGGGAATAACAGGAGGCGGCTGTATGTCAACTGTAATAATTGCAGGATTTCTTGCAATTGAAAGAAATATTGAAAGCGTTGCAGCAGCAGTCAGAACAGTTAATTATGTGGGAGAAAACGCGGCGAAAGCTACAGTAAACGGAGCAGGTGGTTCAATGACTTTTAAAAATGAATTTATTAATCTTTTAAGCATTCTTGCCAATCCGTCCTTCAAATCAAGAAAAAAAAGAAGATAAATTTGATTTTATTTATATTAAGAGGTATAATATTACATAAGGCTATGTAAATATTCCGGCAGGAGGTATTATTGAATGAGCGAATGTAATTCTGGCTGTGAAGAATGTAAGAGCAAAGAAAGTTGCGGAATTCGTAAGGCTCCTCTTAATAAAGAGAGTTCAATTCATAAGATTATCGGCATAATAAGCGGTAAAGGCGGCGTTGGCAAATCTACGGTAACAGCGCTCATTGCCAGAAGGCTGGCTTCAATGGGATACAGCGTCGGAATAATGGATGCTGATGTAACGGGACCTTCGGTTCCGGCAATGTTTGGTATCCACGGCAAGGTATTATCTGATGAAAATGGTATATATCCTATGGTATCACAGGAGGGCATAAAGATCATTTCAATGAATCTTTTGCTTGACAGTGAAGAGACCCCGGTCATATACAGAGGACCGGTTGTGGCCTCAATTATCAAACAGTTTTACAGTGATGTAATATGGGGCAACCTTGATTATCTGCTTATAGATATGCCGCCGGGAACAGGAGATGTTCCGCTTACGGTATATCAGTCAATTCCTATAGATGGAGTGGTTATGGTTACATCTCCGCAGAATCTTGTTAAAATGATAGTTATGAAAGCTGTTAATATGGCATCGAAGATGTCAGTTCCTTTACTGGGAATTATTGAAAACTATAGTTATTTTAAGTGTGAAGACTGTGACAGAATATATGAAATATTCGGAAAAAGCACAGCTGAAAAGCTCGCTAAGGAGCTTAACACCACGGTTATTGCAAGGATTCCCATTATCCCTGAAGTGGCACAGTGCGAAGATAAAGGAATTCCGGTCACACAGGATATTGATATGGACTTTTCAAATTTATTATAAGGAAGATATATGAAAAAAGAACGAACAGGAAGTCTTATATGGAGACTTATTTATCCGCTTCTTATTTTTTTAGGAGTGGAATTGATTATAGAACTGGGTGCAACCATAGTATATTTTGCGGTTAAGATGCAAAGCGGTGCATTTGAGAATCTGAGTGAACAGGGAATAGTTGACGCAGCTACAGCATTTCTTACAGGAAAAGCATTGTATTTTACCCTTATAAGAGGTGTTGTTCTTATTCCGCTTTATCTTTGGATAATGAAAGTGGATACGAGACTTGACGTATACTATGAGAGAGATTTTAAATATACGGATTACCGTAAGACATGGCTTATTCTGCTTGTACCTGCAGGAATATGTGCGGCTATAGGTTTTAACGGACTTGTTTCGCTATCCGGAATTGAGAAATTTTCCAAAGCATATCAGGCTGTAGAGAAAATTACTTATTCAGGTAATCTTTTTGTACAGATAATGGCATCCGCAATAGCGGCACCGATAGTGGAAGAGCTTTTATTCCGGGGACTTATTTTTAAACGTCTGAGGAATGTAACACCTGCAGTATGGGCGATGGTTATATCAGGTCTGGTATTTGGACTTATTCACGGCAATCTTGTGCAGTTTGTGTATGCATTCCCAATCGGAGTGATACTTGCTTTTATTTATGAGATTTTCAAGACGATATGGGCACCGGTAATTTTCCATGTTTCGGCAAATTTCATATCGGTTATGCTTACCAATTTCCTTCCCGGAGTAGAATTTAATCTTACGGTGGGATTGTTGGCACTCGTATCTGTTGTGACACTTGCCATATTGTTTGTTATCTTATTCGTCATTGACAATAAGGTTAAACGTACTAAAATATAAAAAAATCAAATCTTTTGTTGGAGAGAGGTTATTATGAAAAAAATACTTTCAATAGCAGTTCCTTGTTATAATTCAGAAGCATATATGAAAAGATGCATAGAATCCCTGCTTGTGGGCGGTGAGGATGTAGAAATTATCATAGTAGATGACGGTTCTACAGACAGAACTGCAGAAATTGCTGATAATTACGAAAAGAAATATCCAAGAATATGTAAAGTAATACATCAGGAAAACGGCGGGCACGGAGAAGCTGTCAATACAGGTCTTAAGAACGCAGCAGGATATTTTTTTAAGGTAGTTGACAGTGACGACAGGGTCGGCAGGGAAGCATATCTTAAACTGCTTGATATTATGCGCAAGGCTATTCTTGAAGAACATCCTCTTGATATGCTTATATCCAATTATGTATACGATAAAGCAGGCGTTAAGCGTAAGAAAGTTATGAGATATACAAGCATTCTTCCTACGGATACATATTTTACATGGGAAGATATGGGACATTTCAGACAGGATCAGTACATAATAATGCATTCTGTAATTTATAGGACGGAGTTACTGAGAGAGTGTGGACTTGTACTTCCAAAACATACTTTCTATGTGGATAATATTTTTGTTTTCCAGCCATTCCCTTATGTCAAAAGCATGTATTATGCGGATGTTAATTTTTACTGGTACTTTATCGGAAGGGATGACCAGTCCGTACATGAAAATGTCATGATTAAAAGAATAGACCAACAGTTAAGGGTCAACAGACTTCTTATTGATTATTATAATCCGGATATTATTGAAAGCAGTAAATGCAGGAAGTATATGCAGCATTATCTTGAAATAATAACGGCAATTTCTTCAGTAATGTGTTATCTTTCCAAAAAGGAAGAGAATTATGAGAAGAAAAAAGATTTATGGAAATATCTTAAGAGCTCTCATCCTGAGACCTACAGAAAACTTAAGAGAAATCCTATGGGATTTTTTATAAATATTCCGGGAAGAACAGGAAGGTTACTTACAACGGGAATATATAGAATTGCTAAGAAGGTTTTTAATTTTAACTAAATATATACTTAAAAATGCACATCCTTTGCCGGTGCCGGTATCGGATGTGCATTATTTTTTACTGGATTTTTTTGAAAAATTTTGTTTTGTATGTTATCGGATAAATGATTGCGGCAAGAACTATTGCAGCCAATACGTCATATACTGAATGCTGTTTTAAGAAAACCGTTGATACGCATATTAATAAGCCCCAGATTGCTGTTATGATACATACTTTTTTCTTATGTCTGCCGAAGGTCTTTGAATTGAATACCGCGAATTCTATAACCAAAGTATTATATACATGCAGACTTGGCAGGACATTGGTCGGAGTGTCGGCTTTATGCAGTAATTTTACAAGGTCTGTACAGAAATTGTCGCGGGGAAAAGTCTCCGGTCTGAAATCGGCAAGCCCGTTAGGAAATACAAAATATATAATTACGGCAATTGACATGCCGATTATAAGGGCAGCCCCCATTCTTACACACTCACCCTGGGAACGTATGAAAAAGTAAATGATAAAAAATGCCATAAAGATGAACCATGAATAGTATGGAATAATGAAATATTCCACAAACGGAATATGATCATCTAAAGCACAATGGATTGCATGAAATCCGGTTTCATTGGTAACATGTCTTTCCAGATAAATAAAACATGGCATATATATAAAAGTATAAAGAGCCAGTAATCCATGCCACCATTTTTTGAAAAATGCTTTCATTACGTCTGTCCTTTCATATGTAAAATAAACTTAGCTATTATAACATATTAATTTGAAAAAATCCAATAACTAAATTCAGTTTACAAAAAATAATTAAAGGGGTAAAATATAATAAATATAGCTTTACGGAGGATATTATTTTGAGACTTGTAGTTCGTGATTTAAAGAAGAAATATGGCGATAAGACTATACTTGATGGTGCATCATTTTCATTTTCCCATGGTATTTCATACGGAATAGTAGGAAATAAAGATGACGGAAAGACTACATTCCTCAAGTGTATATGCGGGGAAACGGGCATAGATTCAGGATATATCCGTATTGAAGCTGATTGGAAAGAGCATAGAATTAAGTACAGCGATTTCGGAATCGTTGCGGATTCTGCGGTTGTTCCGGAATATATGACAGGTTATGAATTTTTTGATTATCTTATAGAAATACACCCTCTTTGTGTAACAGAAGGCAGAACGGCTGATGATTATTTTGATATGGTCGGACTTAATGTTGCGAAGAGAAACAACCTTATAAAAGAATATTCTTATAATGAAAAACGTAAGATACAGGTATTGGCTGTTATTTTGTTAAAACCGTCCGTTATAATATTTGATGAGCCGGTTAAGAACAGCAATAAGAGACGCATTAACAGAATGAAAGTAATTATAGATGACCTTAAAAAAGATCGTATTGTTATTGTTGCGACGGAAAATCCTGATATAGCTGAAGCTTTCTGTGATGAATTTTTATGCTTTGAGGACGGACACATTCTGTCATTGCCGGCAGAGGATGTCAGAACCGTTCTAAGTGGAAGTGAGGAAACCGGTAATGATTAAAGAATATCTCCAATGTATCAGGATAGAAGCTGTAAGACATGCGAATATGCTTGGAAATATTATAGCAGATCTGCCTTTTTATAAAGAAAAAGAAAACGAGAGCAGGGAAAAGGCAAGCTTGTTTGTCACCGGTGAACTCTTGTTTTTCTTATGGAAAATTATAAAAATTTATGCTTATGTAATGGTATTTATGTATGTACCAAAGCTGGTTTTTTCAAAAATCACGACAGTGGGAACTTCCGGTTTTTCAACGGAAGACTGCTTTGTGTTTTTTACGCTGGTTCTTACCTGCGTGATAGGGTCGATTATACATTCGGGCATTTTTGATGTTAATAAAGATTCTTATTGTACAATAAAAATATTAAGAGTCAGACCTGTGGTATATTTCAGGGTGAAATTTATATACAGACTTATTACGGAACTGCTTGGATTCTGGAGCGCATTTACGATTCTTGGCATGAATTATGTTAAAGCTTTTTATCTTGTGATTATTATATGCCTGTCAAGGAGCGTCGGGGAATGCATTAACATACTTATCTTTAAGATGACCGGTAAGAGGTTTGCAGACCATAAAGGCGCATTTCTCCTGCTTATGTTAGCCGGATTGTTTGTTGCATATTTTGTCCCTTATGTAAGAGGCTGCGTTCCCGCTGCATATATAAGAATCTTTGATTCTATATGGGTGGCTGCAATACTTGGAACCGGAAGTGTTTTTACATATTATGTATGGTCCTACAGAAATTACGAAAAGATTATATCAAGAGTATATACGGAAGAACAGTTTGATGAAACAGAAGATGGAGAAAAAGACTGGATATCTTATAATTCCAATGAAGGAATGAAATCCTATACCGGAGATAAGAGACTTTTTCATCTTTATTTTAAAAGAACATCGGGAAAAGCAGTATATAATAATATGATTAAAGTTATAATTATAGCAATTTTCTTTGTACTTGGCGTTCTTGCTATTGAAATGGGCAACAAGGATGCTGTCAGTACAGTTATATCGTATTCATTGCCTTTGCTTGCTTTAGTTATGTATTGCCTTTGCAATTGTTCCGGGTATTGCAGGGATTTGTTTACAAATTGCGATATACATATATTGAGAAAGGACAACACGGGAGAGGGACTTGCCGGTAATTTTATATTCTGTCTTTATAATATTTTAAAAATAAATGCGGTTCCTATAATCACACTGGCTGCTTCTTATCTTATTCTGGGATGTATATGTCAGGTGTATGTGATTACCGCACAGATTATTATATGCATTGTTTTTATGGGACTGTTTTTTTCAATATTTGGATTATTTACATATTATATGTTCCAGCCTTATAATGCAGACGGAACTGTAAGAAGTTTCAGATATTATATGCCATCACTTTTGATGTATGCACTCTGCTATGGATGTATTTTTGTAAGGGCAGACAGTATTATATTTGTTGTTGCGTCCGGGATCCTGACTTCGGTTATGGTTATAATGTCATTAAATCTTGTCTATAGGATATCGGACAAGACCTTTGTATTAAATAAGTAAATCAGGAGGTATTATGGTATGCGTAAAAAAATTCTTTTTACAATAGTTTTCGTTGCAATGACTATTTCGCTTACGGCATGTGGGAATAAAACGTCGATTACATTCACCGACCCTACCGAAACATCTGAATCCAACATAACACGTTTTGATAAAAAAATTGCCGGAGAACCTCTTGAAGCTGTGAACTCATTATATGATGCCACCGATATTTATTCAAAGGAAGGATACAGCCTTGTGGACATAGAAGCTTACGGAGATGACGGATTGCTTGTACTGTATACAGGTGATGAAGAGTCGGTTTTATCTGCATATAAGATTTCTACAGGTAGTGAAGTGAGCTCTTTAAAGACTGATAATGCTGTTTCAATGGATACAACATTAAATGTTACAGGCACGGGATTTGTGTATTCGTATGATTATGTCAACGGATATTTCACCTCTTATGATGTCTTGAACGGCAGTTTTGAAAATCTTGTTTTTGATTTAGAAATGGAAAGTTTTGCAGTTTCCGACGGAGGAGACTGTTTATACTGTACAGTGAAAGGCGATAATAATATATACAAATACATTATTAATACGGGTAAAATCGTTTCTGTATATGAATATGATGACGTTTACAAGGATGTACAGGTAGAATATATAGAGAATAACGGAAATTACATAGCTGTTCTTTGCAGTGGAGATAAAGGTTCGTTTTACGAAAGACTTGATATCGGAAATCAGAAAAGAACGATAATCTGTAAGGCAGAAAATGGACTGTATTGTGCGGGAGATGCTTATCTCACGACATCGGGAGAAGAAGATGCTGATGTGTATGTATACAATTTCAGCAGACCGAGACTTAAAGATATTTTTACGCTTGACGCTGCACATGAAAAGAATAATATGAAATTTTACAGCGGAAGTCCCTATCTTCTTACATCGGACGAATATATAGCGGGTACGAAGCTGCGTTTTTACAACGTGGGAAGAGGCGTACTCAGTAACGAGATTGTTATTCCTACGGTTTATAAGGTGCTGGATGCAGATTATCTTGTAGTTGACCAGACATTATGCATTAAAGCAGTTAATGACAAAAACGAGCGTATGATTCTGCTTTGGGACATAGAAAATATAGGTGAAATAAAAAATTAGATAATTTATAAAAAAGTGTTGACAAAGTTAAGACTTTGGTAATATAATAGTCAAGCAGGTTGCGAAAAGCACTGCGATATAGATATGAATTTTGGGATCTTAGCTCAGCTGGGAGAGCATCTGCCTTACAAGCAGAGGGTCACAGGTTCGAGCCCTGTAGGTCCCATTTATTCAGATAATTCTATATGGCGGAGTAGCTCAGATGGCTAGAGCACATGGTTCATACCCATGGTGTCAGGGGTTCGACTCCCTTCTCCGCTACTAAGAAGAACCCTTGATTATTAATCAAGGGTTCTTTTCGTTGTAAAATGAAATAAGATGGTTTGTATATATAGAAAGAGGATTTGATATGAGAATTGGAACGGGATATGATGTTCACAGATTAGTACCTGACAGAAAAATGATAATAGGCGGAGTTGAGATACCATACGAATTAGGACTTTTAGGACATTCGGATGCTGATGTTCTCCTGCATGCCATATCAGATGCAATTTTGGGAGCAGCGGCACTGGGAGATATCGGAAAGCATTTTCCTGACAGTGATGAAAGATATAAGGGGGTATCAAGCCTTTATCTTCTGGAAAAAGTCGGAGAGATGTTAGAAGATAATCATTATGTTATAGACAATGTAGACAGCACTATAATAGCACAGAAGCCTAAAATGGCATCGTATATACCGGCTATGAGACAGAATATTGCGGATGCACTTAAGATTGACATAGACAGGGTAAGCGTAAAGGCAACGACTGAAGAGGGACTTGGATTTACCGGAGAGGGACTTGGAATATCAGCTCAGGCGGTGGCAATGATTAGCAAGGTTGAAAATATTGTATATAATGATATTATGAATGACAGAATTGCTGACTGTGGATCCTGTAAAGGATGCTGCAGCAGAAATTCTTAATATTAAGGAGATATCATGAAATTCATAGAATATGTTAAAGAATCCATAGAGGTCATAAAAGACAGGGACCCTGCAATGAAATCCAACAGGGAAGTATTTCTTTATCCTTGTTTCTGGGCTATATGGAAATACAGAAAGGCACACAAATATTACCTCAAAGGTAAATTTTATAAAGCAAGAAAAATCTCGCAGAAGGCTGCAAGAAAGACCGGAATTGAAATACACCCGGGCGCACAGATTGGAAAAGGTCTTTTTATCGATCACGGACATGGTGTTGTAATCGGGGAGACAACTATAATCGGTGATAATGTTACGATTTATCAGGGAGTAACTCTCGGAGGCACAGGCAAGGAACATGGCAAGCGGCACCCTACTATCGGTGATAATGTTATGATAAGTACAGGGGCCAAGATACTCGGTTCATTTACAATAGGTGCAGGTTCCAAGATAGGTGCAGGTTCCGTAGTTCTTGAGGAAGTTCCTCCTAATTCAACAGTTGTGGGAATACCAGGCAGAGTGGTTAAATGTGATGATATAAGGCTTCCTAACAAAGACCTTGATCAGATTCATTTACCGGATCCTGTAAGAGCAGAGCTTGATGACATTCAGAAACAGTTAAGTAAATTAAAAGAGAAACAGGAGCAATACGATGGAAAATAAAGTATATTTTTTTAATACACTTACAAGAAAAGTTGAGCAGTTTATACCTAATGTTGACGGAAAGGTAGCAATGTATACCTGCGGACCTACAGTATATCATTTTGCACACATAGGAAATTTAAGGTCCTATATTATGGAAGATATTCTTGAAAAAACTTTACGTTATGTAGGCTATGATGTAAAACGTGTAATGAATATTACGGATGTGGGACACCTTACAAGTGATGCCGATACAGGTGAGGATAAGATGCTTAAAGGTGCTAAAAGAGAACATAAGACTGTAATGGAGATTGCTAAATATTATACAGATGCTTTCTTTGATGACTGCCGTAAGCTTAACATTAAAAGACCTGATGTTGTAGAACCTGCGACTAACTGTATTCCTGAATTTATTAATATGGTTAAAGTCCTTCTTGAAAAAGATTATGCTTACATTGCAGGAGGCAACGTATATTTTGACACATCTAAGCTTGATGATTATTATGTTTTTTCAAGCCAGTCGGAGAAAGAACTTATGGTCGGAGTCAGGGATGACGTAAGCGAAGACATTAATAAAAAGAACAAGGCAGACTTTGTACTCTGGTTTACAAAATCCAAATTTGACAATCAGGAACTTAAGTGGGACAGCCCATGGGGTGTAGGATATCCGGGATGGCACATTGAGTGCTCATGCATCAGTATGAAGCACCTCGGCGAATATATGGACATCCACTGCGGCGGCGTAGATAATATTTTTCCACATCATACCAACGAAATCGCCCAGAGTGAGGCATATCTCGGACATAAGTGGTGCAACTATTGGTTCCATGTTCATCATCTTAACGATAAATCGGGAAAGATGAGTAAATCAAAAGGTGAGTTCCTTACAGTATCACTTCTTGAAGAAAAAGGCTATAATCCACTTGTATACAGATTGTTCTGCTTACAGTCACACTATCGTAAACCCCTTGAATTTTCTTATGAAGTTCTTGATAATATGACAACGGCATATAATAAACTTATCAAGAAAATTGGGGAACTGAAGGCAGATGGCAGTGTGGATGAAGAAGCATTTGCCGGTTTTAGAAATAAATTTGAAGACGCAATATGCTCAGACCTTAATACATCTTCGGCAATAACCGTTATATATGATGTATTAAGAAGTGATATTAATGATGTGACCAAGCTGGAACTTATAAAGAGTTTTGACGAAGTGCTTTCACTTGATCTCTTAAAGGACCATGGTAATGATAAGGAAAGTTCTGTGGATTCGGAACTTAAAGAATACATTCTTGCAAAGATTGAAGAAAGAAAAGCTGCAAAGAAAGAAAAAGACTTTGCAAAGGCAGATGCAATCCGTGATGAACTTGCGGCAAAAGGCATACAGATAAAGGATACCAGAGAAGGAACTATATGGGAAATAGTGTGAGGATAGATTAATGTTTGAGGCAATGGAAAAGGCATTTCAGATAGGAGAGGTAAACGTTGCTTTATATTCTCCTCTGACACTTGCCTATATTGGCGACTGCGTATATGAACTGATTATAAGAACCAATCTTGTAACCAGAGGCAATGCACCTGTTAACAAACTTAATAAAAAGGCAAGCAACCTTGCCAAAGCATCAACCCAGGCACGGATTATTGAGTCAATAATGGATATGCTGAGTGAAGATGAAGAAGCGGCATACAAAAGAGGGCGTAATGCCCATTCCTGCACCAAAGCCAAGAATGCATCAACCTCCGATTACAGAAAAGCTACCGGATTTGAAGCGTTAATCGGCTACCTCTATCTTCAGAAAAAGTTTGACAGGATTATGGAACTTGTAAAAAAAGGATTTCAGGAGGAACATATCTCATGAGATATACAGAATTTACCATTGAAGGAAGAAATGCAGTAATTGAAGCATTCAGATCAGGCAAAACCATTGATAAACTTTACGTGCTTGATGGATGTAAAGATGGACCGGTAATGACAATTATCCGTGAAGCTAAAAAGACAGACACAATAATCAGATATGTTGACAGGGAAATTCTTGACAGATTATCAAAGACGGGTCATCATCAGGGAGTTGTAGCCAATGCGGCAGCATACGATTATGCAGAAGTGGAAGATATTCTGAATGCCGCAAGAGAAAAAGGTGAACCACCGTTTGTTTTTATACTTGATGGAATAGAAGACCCTCATAACCTTGGGGCAATAATAAGAACAGCGAACCTTGCAGGAGCACATGGTGTAATTATTCCCAAAAGACGTGCGGTAGGTCTTACGGCAACTGTTGCAAAGACCAGTGCGGGAGCACTTAATTATACACCTGTTGCCAAGGTTACCAATCTTTCCGCAACAATAGAGGAACTCAAAAAAGAAGGATTATGGTTTGTATGTGCCGATATGGGCGGCGAGACTATGTATAACTTAAATCTTACGGGACCGATAGGACTTGTAATCGGTAACGAAGGAGAAGGCGTCAGCAGACTTGTAAAAGAAAAATGCGATTATGTTGCGTCAATCCCTATGAAGGGTAACATTGATTCGCTTAATGCATCGGTTGCAGCAGGCGTTCTTGCTTATGAAATAGTCAGACAGAGGATGTAATATATGGCAATTACTGATACTTACAAATTACTTTCTGATGAAGAACTTGTGGCAAAATATCATTCAGGTGATGAAAAAGCTGCAGATTATCTTATTGAAAAATATAAAAATCTTGTAAGAAAAAATGTGCGTTCATATTATCTTGCAGGTGCCGATAATGAAGATTTGCTTCAGGAGGGCATGCTTGGCCTTTTTAAGGCAATAAGGGACTATAATCCGGATAGAGACGCATTGTTCATGACATTTGCTTCGTTATGCGTATCAAGGCATATAAGGTCCACAATTACAAGATATAACAGAAAGAAAAATGGACCACTCAATTGTTATGTTTCTTTTGAAGAGACAATTAATGATAATGGATCCGATGAGGATATTAAGCTTGTAGATACGTTAGTAGATGGCAGTATGAAAAATCCTGAAGAGATGATTATAGCGAAAGAACAGGTAATTAAGATTCAGACCTGTATGGATAATGACCTCAGTAAATTTGAAAAAAATGTAGTTGAACTTTACATAGAAGGCCTTAGTTATGCTGAAATCGGGGAAAGATTGCAAAAACCTGTTAAGTCAATAGATAATGCCATACAGAGAATAAGAAATAAAATTTTAAAAAATTGTTGAATATATTCTGCAAATATGGTACATTTGTTCATGAACTTGCTACTATGGCTCAGGAGGTAGAGCGTCGCCTTGGTAAGGCGGAGGTCACGGGTTCGAATCCCGTTAGTAGCTTATATTGATTTCACGGAAAGGGTGTCCTTTGGACGCCCGTTTTTTCTAATATACTGACAGATAAGGAGGAATACTTTGAAAAAACGACTGGCTATTATAGCTGCCACTTTTTTAACGGCCACCGCAACGGGTTGTGGTAACCGCAATGGTAATATTAACCTGTACAGGGAAGAATTTGAGGTTAATGTGGGCAGCGGGATAAGTACGGAACTTAAAGATTATGTTAGGGCACCTAAAAAGGTACTTCAGGAGATGACCTTGGATCTTTCTGAGGTTAATAAGGATGTTATCGGAGTTTATACGGCAACGATTAATTACAAAGATGAATCAAAGACTTTTCGTATTAAGGTAACTGATACAGAGGAGCCGGAAATCACGCTTGAAAGAAGTAAATTTTATTTTGAAGTATCGGCGGATTTGGCTCTGTCGGATGTAGTTAAATCTGTAAATGATTATTCAGAAGTTGCATACGGATTCTCCGATAATATTACGGCAGCCGATAGCAAAAAGAATATGATTAATAGCCTGTCTTTTGACAAAGTGGGAAAATATAACTGTGAAGTAATCGCAAGGGATGAATATGGAAATTGTGCGGTGAAGGGATTTGAGGTAAACATTGTTGAAGCGGGTAAGATGCCGTCTAACATTATGGGGGATGGTAAGTATTCGCCATATATGAACAATAATACGGGAATTAATGTTAAAGATATTAATTCATTAAGCGCGGATGGAGTATATTACGGAATAGGCAATACTTTTGATAAGACAACCAACAGACCTAATCTGGCTTTTTATGAATTAAAATACGGCGATTATAAAGTGGACTTTATACAGCCTGAAAGCAATTATGTCTGGCTTACATTTAATGAGATTCTTGAATATGGCAATACGGATAAAATTCTTGATACACTTAAAGAAAAAAATGTTTCCGCTGTTTTCTTTATAACAAAAAACTACGCGGAAAAGAATCCGGAATTAATAAAAAGAATGATTGACGAAGGGCATGTTCTCGGAAATTACACTGATACCGGAGAAGAAATTCCCGGATTATCTGTAAATAGTTTGACAACGAGGATGGATGTGTTATACAATTACGTTTATGAAACTTATGGGTATGAGATGTATCTGTTCCGTGCTCCGTCAGGGTACTTCAGTGAACAGGCACTTGCACTTGCGGGACAGCTTGGATACAGGACTGTATTCTGGAGTTATGCATACTCTGACTGGGATGTCAATAATCAGCCGGAGGTATCACAGGCTTTGTCTAATGCACTTAATAAGGCTCATGGCGGTGCAATATACCAGTTAAGTGGTTCATCATCAACTAACAGGGATATGTTAGGTGATTTTATAGACGGAATCCGTAGTAAAGGATTGGAATTTGCAGTCTATGACAAGAATTAGCAGATAGGAGAAATGAAATGGAAAAGAAACTTAGAGTAGGTATCCTTGGTGGAACCGGAATGGTAGGACAGAGATTTATTTCTTTGCTTGAGAATCATCCTTGGTTTGAGGTTGTGGCAATTGCAGCAAGCCCACGTTCAGCAGGAAAGACTTATGAAGATGCGGTAGGCGACAGATGGAAAATGACAACACCTATGCCTGAAGCAGTTAAGAAGATGATAGTCTATAATGTAATGGATGTTGAAGAAGTTGCTTCAAAGGTTGACTTTGTATTTTCAGCAGTCGATATGACTAAGGAAGAAATTAAGAAAATAGAAGAAGATTACGCAAAGACAGAGACACCTGTTGTATCTAATAACAGTGCACATCGTTGGACAGAGGATGTTCCTATGGTTGTTCCTGAAATCAATCCGGAGCATTACGGACTTATCGAGTATCAGAAGAAGAGACTCGGAACCAAGAGAGGATTTATCGCAGTTAAGCCTAACTGTTCAATCCAGAGTTATACACCGGCAATCTTCGCACTTAAGGAATTTGAACCTACTCTTGTAGTAGCTACCACATACCAGGCTATTTCAGGCGCAGGTAAGACATTCAAGGACTGGCCGGAGATGGAGGGCAATGTAATCCCTTATATCGCAGGCGAGGAAGAGAAGAGCGAGCAGGAGCCTTTAAGACTTATGGGCAAGCTTGTTGACGGAAAAATCGAGAAGGCAGCACTTCCTGTTATCACAACACAGTGTCTTCGTGTGCCGGTACTTAACGGACATACAGCAGCGGTATTCGTAAACTTCAAGAATAAGCCTACCAAGGAACAGATTATAGACAGATGGAGAAACTTCAAGGGACTTCCGCAGGAACTCAAGCTTCCTAGCGCACCGGAGCATTTCATCCAGTATCTTGAAGAGGACAACAGACCTCAGGTAAGACTTGATGTTGATTACGAGAACGGTTTCGGAGTATCATTCGGACGTCTCCGTGAGGATTCGGTATTCGACTGGAAGTTCGTAGGACTTTCACATAATACCATCAGAGGTGCAGCAGGCGGAGCCGTATTAAGCGCAGAACTTCTCGTTGCACAGAAGTACATCACAGCTAAATAATATTACCGGTAAGGTAATTTGGAGAGATAGCCATGATTTATATCGTGGCTATCTTTTTTTTGTTCCATTCACCCGTGAAGAAAAATACCACCGACAACGTGGTCGATATGCACCATCCGATAGGCCATGCACTCCATATTCCGGCAGTGCCGTAATGTGCGGACAGAAGTATTGCGAGTGCAACCCTTAAGATGAGATCCGTAAAAGTAGTGATCATGAACCGGCCCATCTTACCGGCACCGCGCAGTACACCGTCAGCAACCAGTTTGATTGAGACTATCATGTAGAACGGCGAGATAATCTTCAAGAACTGCATTCCGGTTTCAATGGCCGACGTGCTGCTTTGCTCCATAAAAAGAAGAAGCAGGTAACGGCCGGCGACCCAATATAATATAATAAAAGGAATACATATGATCCATACAAGTTTTCCGCCTGCGAAGAAACCGGGGCGTATTCTTTCTTTTTTACCGGCACCGAGATTCTGTGCGGTATAGTTGGAAATGCCGTTGCCGAGCGTTGTGAGTGAAGTGATTACAAGGTTGTTGAGCTTTACGGCGGCGGAATAACCGGCCATGACGCTTGTGCCGAATCCGTTTATGACACTCTGGATTATGATGTTGCCGATGGAAATAAAGCTCTGCTGCAGGATGCTTGGAACTGCGATTGCGGCAATCCTGCCGAATATATGTATATCGAATATGCGGACACGCTCATCTTCATTGCACTTGAGACTGTGGAGGCGTTTAAGTACGATAATAATCGAAAGAATACAGCTTATGCTCTGGCATAAGAATGTAGCCCATGCCACACCGGCAATCCCCATATTGAAGGCCTTGACAAAAAGAATGTCCATCGCAATGTTGCTTGTGGACGATATGGCAAGGAAAATAAAAGGTGTTCTGGAATCGCCCATGGCTGAGAAAATACCGGTTGCCACATTGTAGAAGAAAAGAAACGGCAGACCGAATATGTATATATTAAGATACAGAAGCGAATCGTCGATAACTTCCTTCGGCGTGTTTATAATTCCAAGAAGATTGCGGCCGAAAAGCAGACCGAATGCCATAAGTATCATACAGAGCACACCACTTGAAATCATTGTCGTGTACACGGTGGTTTTGACATCGTTGTACCGTCCGGCACCGAAGAAATTGGACACGATTACGGAGCAGCCGATGTTACATCCGAAGGCAAAAGCTATAAATATCAAGGTGATTTCATATCCGTTGCCTACAGCGGCAAGAGCATTCTCACCTATGAATTTTCCGGCGACAAGGCTGTCGGCAATGTTGTATAACTGCTGGAAAATAATGCTTCCAAATAGCGGCAGACAGAATCTCCATAGTATCTGGGACGGTTTTCCTACTGTTAAATCCCTGTTCATGACCACACTTCCTTAAATAATCCAAATCTGATATTGACCAATAACATCTGCATGTATTATACTTTGCACTATAAAATATTAAAAATATATAATTAATATATCTGCTATATGAAATAAATATAAGGAGAGAAAAACATGTCAATTAACTTCGAGTATTACAAAATATTTTATTATGTAGCCAAGTATCAGAACATTTCCAAAGCCGCGAAGGCATTGCAGAACAACCAGCCCAACATAACAAGGGTAATGAAGCTTCTGGAAGGAGAACTCGGCTGCCAGCTTATGGTGCGCTCCAACAAAGGCGTTGCGCTGACGGAGGACGGAGAACGACTTTACGGATATGTACAGCCGGCTGTGGAACAGCTGCAGACCGCCGAGGAAGAACTGACGGGCAGGGCAAAGCTCGGAGGAGGAGTTGTGACAATCGGAGCAAGCGAGACGGCGCTGCATCTTTTTCTTTTTGACGTAATACATGAGTATCACGAAAAACATCCTGATGTGCGTGTCAGGATACATAATTATTCCACACCGCAGGCGATGGCGGCTCTTAAGAATGCGCAGATTGACTTCGCCGTTGTTACAACACCTGTTAAAGCTGAGGCACCAATCAAGAGTAAAACAATATGCAATTTTAAAAGCATACTGGCAGGGGGCAGCAACTACATGGAACTCGCCTCCCAAAAGCGCAGTTTATCGGAGGTTGCGGGATGTTCATTCGTATCGTTGGAGAAGCATACATCGACATATGATATGTACAGCAGGTATTTTACCGAACATGGCCTTGAGTTCGCACCGGACATAGAGGTAGCGACAGCGGATCTGATTCTTCCGATGCTTGAAAATAATCTCGGAATAGGTTTTGTGCCGGAACGTGTGGCCGCAGAGGCAATCAAGGCCGGACGGATATATCCGATTGAAATAGAAGAGGGCGTGCCTAAAAGGGAGATAAGCCTTATATATGATACTAAGAGAGGCCTCAGTGCCGCAGCAGGTGAATTCAGAAAGACTCTGATGAAAAAACATATTGACATTTTATAAACTGAATAGTATTATACTAACAGACAATATTATACGACATATAATATTGTACAAGGAGGAGATACCATGACATTTCAGATTGGTTCGGTCCTGCTGGATGCGTGTGTTTTAGCGAT
>ERZ827168.196-NODE-196-length-103803-cov-7.012733_pt1 | contig 103803 bp, 97 predicted proteins | sample MGYA00519868_ERZ827168 | MGnify/ENA primary metagenome ERZ827168 (study PRJEB31778, sample SAMEA3449271) | human gut metagenome | biome: human gut; feature: human-associated habitat; material: faeces | place: United Kingdom | collected 2010/2012 ... | reverse complement strand
GTTAGAAGAAGCTTATCAAAAACAAATTATAGAATACATACTGATAGTATTAAAGTAGGAACTAAATTTTCTTTCTTTTAGGTATTAATAAATTTCTTTTTTTTAATTGACATGTGACAACCTGTCATATTATAATTAAATAGTTCATAATTAGAAGGTGATAATATGCCAAGTAAAACATTTTATAATTTATCTCAGGAAAAACAACAAAAGATAATAGATGCATCAAAAAAAGAGTTTTCAAATAATCTTTATCAAGATGTATCGCTTAATCAAATAATTAAGAATTCAAATATATCTAGGGGTAGTTTTTATATGTATTTTACTGATAAAGAAGATTTATACTTTTATCTTTTAAATGAGTATAAAGCTAACTTCGAAAAAGTTATTATAAAAACATTAAATGATAATAATGGAGAGATATTTTCTACATTTGAAAACTTATTTACATTACTTAGCAATAATATAATAAAAAATAATAATTCAAATTTTATAAAGAAAGTATTTCTAAATATGAATTACTTAATTGCTAATGAACTTCTTAGAAAAAAGCCTAATAAAATGTTGAAGGAATATCTTTTAAAATATATAAATAAAGATTACCTCGTTATTAAAAATGAGTGTGACATATTAAATCTTTTACATATAATAATAATGCTTTTTATGGATAATTTAACTAAATTAGTAAATGAAATAGAAGACTTAAATATAATTAAAAAGTATTATAATGAACAATTAAATTTATTAAAAAGTGCATTTTATGAAGAAGGAGGAAAATAATGAAAGAGATTTTAAAAATATTAAAAAAACATTTACCTAAAATAGGTTTTATAATCGTTTTCTTAGTACTCTTAGCTAATTGTGATCTTGCATTACCTTCATATACTTCAAATATAGTAAATGTTGGTATACAACAAAATGGTATAGAATATGCATCACCAATAGTAATGAGAGAAGAAACATACAATGAACTTAGAATGTTTATGGGTGATAAGCAAGATATATTAGATAATTATACTAAGATATCAAAATCTAATCTTGAAAGTAAAAAATATAATGAATATGTTAAACTTTATCCATCTCTTAAAAACGAATCATTGTATATTCTAGAGAATGTTAATAATGATACGCTATCATCAATTGAAAAAGAGATTTCTACACCGCTTTCTATTTTGTCTGCGATGGAGCAAATGAAGAGTATGAATACAAGCAAGACCAACCCTAATATGCCTAGTGATATATCCATAGATACTATTAAAGCTAAAATGGATAGTATGGGAGAGTCTGTAGTAAAGCAATATGCGATAAATAGAGTTAAAGAAGAATATAAAGCAGTTGGACTTGATATAGAAAAAGTACAAATGAAATATATTGCTAAAACAGGTCTAAAGATGTTAGGGATAACATTGGTATCTGCATTAATTACTATTTGTAATTCATATTTAATTAGTAGATTATCTAGTGCATTTGCTAAAGAGTTAAGAAGTAAAGTAGTTAAAAAAGTAATGAGTTTTTCAAATGAAGAGTTTGAAAGCTTAAGTGCAAGCTCTCTAATTACTAGAACTACTAATGATATACAACAAATACAAATGCTTATAGTAATGCTTATGAGAGTCGTTGTATATGCGCCAATAATTGGTATAGGGGCTTTCTTAAAAGTTAAAGATAGTTCTATGGCATGGGTAATAGGGGTAGCACTAGTAGCTATTCTTGCAGTTATATTAGTTCTATTCTTTGTTGCTGTTCCTAACTTTAAAAAGGTACAAGAATTACTTGATAGAGTTAACTTAGTATCAAGAGAAATTCTAACTGGATTACCAGTTATTAGAGCGTTCGCAACTGAAAAATATGAAGAAAAAAGATTTGATAAAGCAAATAAAGATTTAACTAAAGTTAACTTATTTGTAAATAAAGTTATGTCTGTAATGATGCCAACAATGATGTTCATTATGAACGCAATATGTATATTAATAATTTGGGTAGGTGCAGATAGAATTGATAATGCGACTATTCAAATTGGTGATTTAATGGCACTTATTCAATATTCAATGCAAATTATAATGGCCTTCTTAATGATCTCAATGGTTTCCATAATGATGCCAAGAGCACTTGTTTCAATTAAAAGAATTGCTGAAGTATTAAATAAAGAGGTAACTGTAAAAGATCCAATAAAACCAAAGAAATTTAATGAAAAGACTAAAGGCAAAGTAGAATTCCGTGATGTATATTTTAGATATCCAGATGCTGAAGAAGATGTATTAAGAAACATTAACTTTACTGCAAATAAAGGTGAGACTGTTGCATTCATTGGCTCAACTGGTAGTGGTAAATCTACTTTAATTAACTTAGTTGCAAGGTTCTTTGATGTAACTGGTGGTAAGATTTTAGTAGATGAATGTGACATTAAAGATGTAAAAATTAAAGACTTAAGAGAAAAAATTGGATTTGTTCCTCAAAAAGGAGTGCTTTTCTCAGGTACAATTGCATCTAACTTAAAATTAGGTAATGAAAAACTAACTGAAGAAGAAATGAAGCGTGTTGCGCAAATAAGTCAGTCATTAGAATTTATTGATAAAAAAGAAGATGGATTTGATAGTCCAATTTCGCAGGGTGGAACTAATGTATCTGGTGGACAAAAACAACGTCTTGCTATAGCAAGAGCAATTGCTAAAAATCCAGAAATATACATATTTGATGATAGCTTCTCTGCACTCGACTTTAAAACAGATGCAAAACTTAGAAAAGCTTTAAAAGAGTATACAAAAGACAGTACTATTCTAATAGTAGCGCAAAGAATAAGTAGTATTATGAATGCTGATAAAATAATTGTACTAGAACAAGGTGAAATTGTTGGAATGGGTACTCATAATGAATTATTAAAAAATTGTGAAGTATATAAAGAAATTGCCTCATCACAATTAGGAGAGGAGGAGATTAAAAATGCCTAAACATAAAGGTGGACCTCCTATAGCTATGGAAAAAGCAAAGGACTTTAAAGGAACTGTAAAAAAACTATGGAGATACCTATCAAAATATAAAATTGCTTTAATAATAGTTATACTATTTACTATTGCTAGTACAGTATTTAGTGTAGTAGGACCAAAAATACTTGGTAACGCAACTACTGAACTATTTAATGGAGTAATAAGTAAATATACAGGTGGAGCTGGTATTAACTTTACTAAAATTGGTAAAATCTTATTATTCTTACTAGCACTTTATATATGCAGTGCAATATTTTCATACATACAAGGTATTATAATGACTAATATTTCACAAAAACTTGCATATAGACTAAGAAAAGAAGTATCTAAAAAGATTAATAAACTTCCTATGAAATTCTATGATAATAAAACACACGGTGAAATATTATCAGTTATTACAAATGATATAGATACATTATCACAAAACCTAAATATAGAAGCAACACAAGTAATCTCATCAGTCGCAACTATAATAGGAATACTAATTATGATGTTCTCAATCGATTGGATTATGACATTAGTAGCGCTTTTAACTCTTCCATTATCAATTGTAATAATTGCATTTATTATGAAAAAGAGTCAAGGTTACTTCAAATCTCAACAAGATTATCTAGCTGATGTTAATGGCGAAGTAGAAGAAATGTTTTCTAATCAAAACGTTATAAGAGTATTCAATGCCGAAAATAAAATGATTTCTAAATTTGAATATGATAACAATAAACTTGCTGATGTTGCTTGGAAAAGTAACTTTGTCTCAGGACTAATGCATCCTATTATGAACTTTGTTGGTAACTTAGGATATGTAGTAATCGCAATACTTGGTAGTTACTTTGCTATAATAGGAAGAATTACAGTTGGTAATATTCAATCATTTATTCAATACACAAAAAACTTTACTAATCCAATCGCACAAATTGCACAAATATCTAATATGCTACAATCAATGGTTGCGGCTAGTGAAAGAGTATTTGAGTTTTTAGATGAAGAAGAAGAAAAAGAAAAAAATAAAAAATTTATTCCTACTAATAAAATAGAAGGTAGTGTAGAATTTAAGAATGTTAAGTTTGGCTACAATCAAGATAAAATAATTATTAATGATTTCTCAGCTAAGGTAAAACCAGGACAAAAGATAGCAATAGTGGGTCCAACAGGGGCTGGTAAAACTACTATAGTTAAACTTCTAATGAGATTCTATGATTTAAACTCTGGTGAAATATTAGTAGATGGTCATAATATAAATGATTATAAAAAAGAAGATATAAGAGGATTATTTGGTATGGTACTACAAGATACATGGTTATTTAATGGTACTATAATGGAAAATATTAGATATGGTAGGTTAGAAGCAACTGATGATGAAGTAATAGAAGCTTGCAAAATGGCACACGTACACCACTTTATTCAAACATTACCAGATGGATATAATATGATATTAAATGAAGAAACAACCAATATTTCTGGTGGGCAAAAACAACTTCTTACTATTGCAAGAGCAATACTTGCAGATCCTAAAATACTAATATTAGACGAAGCAACTTCTTCAGTAGATACAAGAACAGAAATATTAATTCAAAAAGCCATGGATAAATTGATGGAAGGTAGAACTTCATTCATAATTGCACATAGATTATCAACAATCAAAAATGCTGATTTAATTCTTGTTATGGATAGTGGTGATATTGTTGAACAAGGAACACATGAGGAATTACTAAAGAAAAATGGATTCTATGCAAAACTATATAACTCCCAATTTGAAAAATAACACAAAAAAAGAGCTCTAAAGCTCTTTTAATTTTTCTATAATTCTTTCGATAAGTTCAACTGTGATTCTTAATGTTTTATTATCAATATCAGTTAATGGGTTAAATTCAACTACATCAATTGACTTAATTTTATCTTTATTTTCCATAAAAACATCAACTATTTCAAATAATTGTTCTTTAGTTAATCCATCCCTAAATCCAACAGATATACCAGGTGCAATAACAGGATCTAATACATCTATATCAATGCTTAAATGAATTCCATTTGTTTTATTAAGTGCAATATCAATTGATTCTTGTACAATTTCTCTAATATTTTTAGTCTTAACATCATTAGTAGAGTATACTTTTATTTTTGCCTTATCAAGATTAACCTGTTCAAGTGGATCAATATCTCTAGCACCTATAATTACAGTATTTTCATTTCTAAAGAAATTCCCATTATGAAACTTTGTAAGCTTAGCTCCGTTATTATTTGTAATAGTCGCAAGAGGAAGCCCATGAATGTTTCCTGAAGTGGTTGTCTCAAATGTATTAAAATCAGGATGTGTATCTACCCAAATTACACCAAGACTATCTTCATACGAAATATCAGCTAGGGCAGAAGCTATTACAACGCTATGATCTCCACCAATTGTTAATGGGAATGCACCCTCTTCCTTAGCTGATTTTACAATGCTATATAATTTATCATCAAACCTATTTAATGGCTCAATATTCTTTTCCAAATCATTTTTGTCATTGCTTTTTACCACATCTTCTGCAAAAACATCAATAATTTTATTTATACTTTCGTTATTTTTTAAGTATTCTTTTACTTTAATAGGGGAGTAACGACTTCCATCTACATTTACTCCTAAATCACTACATGCATTAATTATATTTATCTTCATTTTAATCACCTCTTTAATAATAATGTAAATTTGTGTATAATTCAATGATAAATCTAACTTTTTACATAAATATAGTGTATAATTTAGTGTAGTGGAGTTGATATAATGAAAAAATTAAATGAATTATTTGATTGTAATTATAATACTGAAATAAAAGGTATTAAAATCAATTCAAAAGAAATAGAACCAGGGGACTTATTTGTATGTACAAAAGGAGTAAATACAGATAGACATGATTTTATAGAAGACGCGATAAAAAATGGGGCAAGCGCAATTGTAGTTAGTCATGATGTCAATTTTGATATACCTACAATTAAAGTAGAAGATACAAACAAAATTCTTCCAATAATATGTTCTAAATTTTATGACCATCCAGAAGAAAAATTAATAATAATTGGAGTTACTGGTACTGATGGTAAAACATCCACTGCAACAATCATTCAAACACTATTAGGAAATGATATTTGTGGTTATATAGGAACTAATGGTAGAAGTTGTTATAAATTCAATAAAGAAATAAATAATACTACTCCGGATAGTGATAAGCTATTTGAATATTTTTATGATTTTGTTAATGCAGGATGCAAATATGTAGTAATGGAAGCAAGTAGTGAAGCCTTCTTTAGACATAGACTTGATACTATCAAGTTTAATGGTGGAATTATTACTAATATCACAAGAGAACATTTAAATATACATAAAACATTTGAAAATTATATTGAATGTAAATCAACTTTATTCAAACAAGTAGTTAAAGATGGTTTTTCAGTACTTAATATAGATGATCCGTTTTACGAAAGAATATTATCATCTTCGCATGGCAAAATATTAACATATGGATATGATAAAGATGCAACATTTAGAGTACTTGATAGTAAAATTTATAGTTATAAAACAGATATTACATTTAAATATTTAGACAAAACCTATAATATAGAAAGTCCTCTTTTAGGACAGTTTAATGTATACAATTTAATGGGTGCAATTGCTTGCTGTGTAGCACTTGGATTTGATATAGATAAGATTAAAGGTAATATCAAATATATAAAGGTATCTGGAAGACTTGATATAATTCCTAATATGGGACAAGATTTTACTGTTATGGTTGATTATGCACATACACCTAATGGAATTACTAACTTACTTAATTTTGTACATACACTAGATATAAATAGAAGTATAGTAGTAATTGGTTCTGCAGGAGAAAGAGATTATCTAAAAAGACCAATAATGGGTAAATGTGTTACTGATAATGCTAGTTATGCAATATTTACATATGAAGATCCTAGAAGTGAAGATCCAAAAGATATAATCGATATGTTGACTAGTGATATAAAAGATAGAAATAACTATGAAGTTGTTATTGATAGAAAAAGTGCAATTGAAAAAGCAATTAATATGGCACAAAAAGGAGATATGGTTTTAATACTTGGTAAAGGTAATGAAACATACCAAAAGCTAAAAACAGGCACTATATATTTTAATGATATAGAAGAAGCAACCAATGCACTAAAGAAAAGACTTGAAAAAGAAAAAGTTAATAACTAGCTTTTTCCTTTCTTCATCTTTTGCATATAATATGGTATAATAGTCTAGGATGTGATTAAATGAGAGTGATAGTAAGTGCAGGTGGGACAGGTGGACATATATTCCCAGCCTTAGCTATTATTAATAAAATTAAAGAAAAAGAACCAAAAAGTGAGATTTTATATATTGGTACTACCGATAGAATGGAAGCAAAATTAATTCCTGAGCTTGGAATTAAATATGTCGGCGTAGAAATGAAGGGATTAAATAGAAAAAATCTTCTAAAAAACTTTGAAGTTATCTCTTCACTTAACAAAGCTATTAAGAAATGTAAAAGTATTATAAAAGAATTTAATCCGGATATTGTTTTAGGAATAGGTGGATATATTACTTATCCCGTTATAACAGCATCTACTAGCTTAGGATATAAAACTTTTATACATGAACAAAATTCTATTCCAGGTCTATCAAATAAACTATTAAAAAATAAGGCAACTGTTATAGGAGTTTCTCTTGAAGATTCTCTAAAATATTTTAGCAATAAGGCTAATGTTATATTTACGGGAAATCCTAGAAGTGAAGAAGCAACCAATGCAAAAAAAGTTCCTAAAAGTAAATATGGATTATCAAATAATAAAAAATGTGTTCTTATTGTAATGGGAAGCCTAGGAAGTCATACTATAAATCAAAAAATGATGGATATACTTCCAAAATTTAACGGAAAAGACTATGAAGTATTATTTGTAACAGGTAAAAATTACTATGAAGAATATAGTAAAATTAAATTGCCAAGCAATGTTAAAATAGTTGAGTTTTTAAACGATATGCTTGGAGTTATGAAAAATGTAGATTTAATTGTATCTAGGGCAGGGGCATCTACTATTTCAGAAATAACTGCATTAAGCTTACCTAGTATACTTATTCCCTCCCCATATGTTACCCATAATCATCAAGTTAAAAATGCTTTAGTTTTAAAAGAATGTGGGGCAGCAGTATTAATAGAAGAAGATAAGCTTAATAGCGATAATTTAATAAATAATATAGATAGTATATTAACAAATAAAGAAATTTATAATAAAATGAAAAAAGCTAGTGGGCTTTTAAGTATAAATAATAGCGCAACTAAAATATATGATATTTTGAGAAAGACAATAGATGGTGAAAAGCATGAATAAACATATTAAATTTATTAAAGAAAATGACATAGGAAAATACTTAGAAAAGCAAAGTTTAAGTGAATATACTACCTATAAAGTTGGGGGAGAAGCAAGGTTAATTGTATACCCTAAAAATGAGACTAAATTAATTGAACTTTTAAAATATATTAAAAATAACGATATTAATTATAAGATACTTGGGAATGGCTCTAATACTATTTTTAGTAGTAAAACATTTGATGGTATAATTATCAAATTAGATGAGTTTAACAAAGTAGAAGTAATAGGTAATAAAATAATTGTTGGTGCTGGATATAATTTAATGAAATTATCTGCACTAGCAACTAGAAAATCATTGTCTGGATTAGAATTCGCATCAGGTATTCCTGGTACCATAGGTGGTGCAATATACATGAATGCAGGAGCCTATAAAAGTGATATGGGATTTATTGTTCAAAATGTAAAAGTATTAACCCCAGAGCTTAAAATTATTACTATGGCAAATAAAGAAATGAATTTTCATTATAGAGATTCTTTCTTACAACACCATAAAGGTTATATTTGTTTAGAAGCAGTATTAAAATTAAAACCAGGCAAAAGAAATGAAATAAGTGAGATTAACAATGAAAGAAAGAAAAGAAGATTAGAATCTCAGCCACTAGAATATCCATCAGCTGGAAGTGTATTTCGTAACCCAGATGGAATGTTCGCAGGTAAAATGATTGAAGATATTGGTCTTAAAGGTTTAACAAAAGGTGGGGCTCAAATAAGCAACAAACACGCTAATTTTATAATAAATATTGGTGGAGCTACCGCAGAAGATATAAAAGATTTAATTGAATTTGTACAAACAGCTGTATATGATAATTACGGAGTAAAGTTAAAAGTAGAACAAGAATTTGTTAATTGGGAGTAGATATATGGCAAAAAAAGTCAAAAAAAAGATAAAATTTAAAATAGTACCCATATTAATATTTTTAATTTGTTTAGTTATTCTATATTTTGGACTATCATATCTTGCAGATACAAAAATCAAAAATATATATGTGTATGGAAATGATTTACTTACCGATCAAGAAGTAATTGAACTTGCAAAAGTAGAAGATTATCCAAGTTTTTATAAAACACTATCAAGAACTATAAAGAAAAACATGATGACAAACCCAATCATCAAAGAAGTAAAAATTAGGAAGAGTTTCTTCAATGTACTAAATATATATATAACTGAATACAAACCTCTCTTTATAAAAGGTGATAAGTTAATATTAGAAGGTGGAATATCTACTGATATAGTAGAATGCAAAGTACCAGTACTTACAAATGAAGTTGATAGTGATGTATATAATGATCTTATCAAAGAAATGTTAAAGCTCAAAAGTTCTGTAAGAGGGCAAATATCTGAGATTACATATGCTAAAAGTGAATATGATGATAGTAGATTCTTACTTTATATGGATGATGGAAACCATGTTTATGTAAATATTGCAAAGTTCTCAAAACTTAACTATTATGATGAAATTTATCCAACATTGAATAATAAAAAAGGTACCCTATATCTAGATTCAGGTAACCATTTTGAAGTATTTTAAAAGACACTTAAGTGTCTTTTTTTAATAATATGGATAATAATAGTTATTATAATATACAGGTACTGGATAAGGATATGGATAAGGATAATAATTAGGTCTATTATTACCAATTGCATATCCAGCAACTCCACCTAATAATAATGGCGCAACAAATCCTCCACCGAAAAATCTATCTCCAGAATTATACATATTATTATTCATTTTGTTGTTCATTGATCTAGCATACATATTGTTTACAGGTTGTCTTAAATTATTATAAGAATACATTATATTTCCCTCCTAATGTATTTTATGCATATATAATTTCTTTGCCAAAACAAAAGATTAAGAATTAGCCTTTCTTAATCTATAAAGATTTATACTAGGATGATTAAAAAGTCTTACTGGAATATTATCAGTTCCTATTCCGTATGAAACATAAAGATCTGTTTTATCTAAATTATAATGCTCTTCAGTATATTTTTTACTGCCATTAAATCTTATGAATCCTCTTAAATAAGGTAATCTTATTTGTCCACCACGTGAATTACCAGATATTATCACTTCAGGAGTATTATTATTTAGTATTTCATCTGTTTTATCAGACTCATGTACCACATTTATTTTAAATAATTCTTTATTATCACCATAATCAATATCAAACTTTTCATTTATCCCTCTTAAAAGAATAGGGGTAGTACCATTAAAATATATTAATTCTTCCTCATCATTTAATAATTTAAATCCAGCTTTATTTAAAATATCTATTGTATCTTCATTATCATTTTTACCTATAACATAATATTTACCAGTAGTCGATTTAATTTTTGATAAAGCCTTTTGTAATTTTTCATTATCTTGTTTAGTTAACTTATAATCTTTATGGACTAATCCACCAGAGAAAATTACTAAATCAGGTTTTGTTTTATTAATATTATTTATTACTTCATCTAAGTTAATTGTATAATTAGTATAATATAAATCACTAAAATGCGCTATTTTAAAGCCATGAAATGACTGAGGTAGAGTAGTATAAGCAGGTGAATATTCTCTTACTATAATAGTATTATTTGCAATAAAGAAAATATAAATAAGTATTGCCGCAATACATAAAAAAATAGTAGAACATATTCTAAATACTTTTAGAAAAGTAGCCATTCTTTTTTCATGTTTTTCTTCTCTATCTATCTTTTTTCTAGTACTTTTATTTTTCTCGGTACGACTTAACATAAAACTATCATCCCTAAAGCAATTATATTCATAAGTGTAATTAAAAAGTTGTGTAATGCATGCATTGATATTGGTACAAATATATTTTTTGTTTTAGCATACATATAACTAAGCGCAATTCCCAAACTACAATATGGTAATAAATATAAAAAGTCATATGCATTTCTAATACTAGTTATAACATGAAGCCCACCAAACACAACACCCGAGATAATAACAAACAACCATTTAGTATCAATTATATCTCTAAATGCTTTTCTAAATGTAATTTCTTCTATTAAAGGAGCTAAAATGGAAGTATTAAAAAGCATTATATAAGGTGCAGCAGTTATAAGAGATCTAATTGCTTCTTCATTACCAGCTATTTTATTAGGTGAGAAAAGGTTTATTACAACATTACTACCTGCCATTAACACTAATCCAACAAGCCAAATTTTAAAACCTTCTTCAAGCATTTCTTTTTTATTTTCTAAGAAAATTTTAAAATCTTCCTTTAAATCTTTATAATACATTAAAACAAGTAACAATATATTCATCATATTTGAAAATAAAGTCAATAGTATTTGAATCTTTGGCGTTATATTATTAATATTAAATAGTTTAACGGGTATTAATTGAAAAAAAGCACTGCAAAAAAATATAATAATTGTTAAAATAAACTTTGTATATCTGTTCCATAAATATTTCATCTAATCATCCTACCTTATATTTATTTTAAGATTAACTTTTAATTGTGTCAATAAATATTTGGCTTTTAAGAAAGCTAAAGAAAGTAAAATATTGGTTTTTAAGTGAAAATAAAAGATTAAATTAAAAAATACATAAATTAAAACTGTAATAAAATGTACAATATAGTAAATCTCATTTACTAATTAATAATGAACGTGTTATAATGTAAAAGAAAGTTTTGCTTATGCAATAAACTTGTAATTATTCTATATCTTAGAGGTGAAAAAATGAAAAAAATAATAACTGTAATTAGCATAATACTTATTGCTTTAATGTTTACTGGATGTAGTAGAAGAAGTGCAACTAAAAGTGTTAGATTAGATTATATAAAAGAAAATGATGGATTTACTTTTAAAAATTATGCGATTGCAATTGATGATAAGAAAGATAATAAAAATACATATGCTGTATATAAAAAGATTAAATCCAATAAATATCAAAGATTATTTAGATTAGATGAGGAAATTAAAAAAGATGAACTACTAGCAACTGATACATACCTATATATCATTAAAGATTCCAATATTATAGGTTATAAGTTAAACAGTACTATTAATAATGTTAAAAAGGTAGAAAAAGAATTTGATACTGCTAAAGATAAATGGACTATAGCAAACGTATATGGTTTTAAAGAAAACTACATATATGTATCGATAAGTGGAAAAGAAGATGGTAAAGAATCTACTAAATTTGTAAGGCTTAAGAACGATTTAAGTGCAACAGATGTTTTAGAGTCAGAATCTTTAGTACCAACTGATTTAATAAATAACATTAATTTAGAAAAGTAATAAAATATAGAGGTGAATAATTTATGAAATATTATTGTATTGGAATTAAAGGCGCAGGTATGAGTACACTTGCTAATATATTAAGTGATTTAGGTAATGATGTTAGTGGATATGATGACACAGTTAAATATAAATTTACTGAAGAAGGCCTTGATAAAAGAGGAATTAAAATTTATCATGAACCACATCCAATAGATAGTGATACTATAGTTACTTATTCTAAAGCATTCTCAATAGATCACCCTGAAATAAAAAGAGTTAGAGAACTTGGACTTACTATGAGAGATTATAATCAAGTAGTGGGAGATGTTACAGCTATGTTTGAAACAATTGGTATAAGTGGTACACATGGTAAAACTACAACAAGTCTTCTAATTAGTGATATATTAAAAAATACAGTAGGTTGTAATTACTTTGTTGGAGATGGTACTGGTTATGCAGATAAAAAGAATAAACTATTTGTAATAGAATCAGATGAATTTAATAAACACTTCTTAGCATATCATCCTACAATAGCTGTTATAACAAATATAGAACTTGATCATACAGAATGTTACCCAGGTGGATTAGAAGAAATAAAAGACACATTTAAAAAATTTGGTAATAAGGCAAAACAAGTAGTTGCGTGTGGGGATGACTCTAATATAAGAGATATTAAATTTGATAAAGATGTAATCTATTATGGATTTAATGACAATAATAATGTAGTAGCAAAAAATGTTAAATTAACTGATAAGGGTTCAGAATTTGATGTTTATATAAATAATGAACTATTTGATAGCTATGAATTGCCTTTATTTGGTAAACATATGATTTTAAACGCACTAGCAAGTATTATTATAGCTAATAGATACAATATAAATAAAGAAGATATAAAGAAGTATATTAGTGGTTTTAAAGGCGCTAAAAGACGTTTTAAGGAAGAAGATATTAATGGATATATTATAATAGATGACTATGCACATCATCCTACAGAAATAGAAGTAACTATTGCTGCTGCAAAACAAAAATATCCAGATAAAGAAATAGTTGCGGTATTCTTACCAAATACATATTCTAGAACTGAGGCATTAATGGATGACTTTGTAAAAGCCTTAACCAAAGCTGATAAAGCATATATTATGGATATATATTGTGATAGAGAACGCCAAAGCGATTATCCATCCGTTAATTCAGATGCACTAATAAAAAGAATTAAAAACTCGGAAAAAATTAGTATTGATACAGTAGATAAATTACTAAAACATAAAGGATCTGTAATATGTTTTATGAGTTGTACTAATATATATTTAATACTAGATGAATTTAAAAAAAGAATTAGATAATATCTGATGCAAGAATTAGTTTACTAGTTCTTTTTTTTCTATCTTTATGATACAATATCTCTAATTGATGGTGATGTTATGAAAAATATTATAGTAATTACAGGGCCTACTGGAGTAGGTAAAACAAAAATGAGTATCGAACTTGCCAAAAGAATTGACGCAGAAATAATTAATGCCGATTCTATGCAAGTATATAAAGATCTTAATATTGGAACTGCTAAAATAACTGAAAAAGAAAAAGAAGGTATTCCTCATCATCTTTTTGATATAGTAGAACCAACCAATATGTATACAGTATATGATTATCAAAAAGATGCAAGAGATATAATAAATGATGTTTTATCACGTGGTAAGAAAGTTATAATAGTAGGAGGTACAGGATTATATATAAAAGCACTTCTATATGATTATAAATTCATTAAAGAAGATAAAACCTATGACTTTTCAAAAATGAGTAATGAAGAAATATTAGATAAAATTAATAGTTATAATTTAGATATTAATCTACATATAAATAATAGAAAGCGTCTGGAAAGAGTTTTAACTAAATTATATAACAATAATATGCAAACAGAAAAAACAGATACCGTATTATATGACTTTGTGGCGATAGGACTAACTACAACTAGAGATAACTTATATAAAATAATAGATAATAGAGTAGATAAAATGATTGAAGATGGCCTAATAGATGAAGTAGAAGAATTATATAAAAAAAACATTCATTCTAAAGCTATTAACACTGGTATTGGCTATAAAGAATTATATAAATATTTTGATAAAGAAATAAGTTTAGATGAAGCTATCTCACTAATAAAAAAGAATTCTAGACACTACGCTAAAAGACAATATACTTTCTTTAATAATCAAATGAATATAAAATGGTTTAATACAAATTATGAAGATTTTTCACTAACTGTAGAAGAAGTTTATAATTATATAAAAGGAGAATAGTATGCAAAGATATTTTGTTAATGAATCAAATAAAAATCTTGATATATTTACATTAAATGAAGAAGATAGTTACCACATAGTTAAAGTAATGAGATATAAAGTTGGTGAAGAAATTGAAATTGTATATGAAAAAGACGTATTTATATGTGAAATATTAGAACTTGGTAAAAATGTTAAATGCATAATAAGAAAAACAAACCATCAAATAGAAAATGATATTCCTAATATAACAATTGCTCAAAGCTTAGTTAAAGAACAAAAAATGGATTACATACTTCAAAAATCTACAGAACTAGGAGTAGATAAAATTATTCCAATATCAGCATCTAGAAGTGTTATTAAAGTAAATGACAAATCAGATAAAAAAATAGATAGATGGAGAAAAATTGTAAAGGAAGCAAGTGAACAAAGCAAAAGAAATAAAGTTCCAACTGTTACTGATATAAAGAAAATAACAGAACTTGCTAGTTGTTGTTACGACTACAAAATTTTATGTAGTGTAAACGAGGTGTCAATGTCGTTAAAAAAGGTCTTACAAAATGTTAGTAAGAGTGATACAATATTATTTGTAATAGGACCAGAGGGTGGTTTCTCTAATGAAGAAGAAAACATCCTAATTAACAATGGATTTATAAGTACTTCTTTAGGTAGTAGAGTCTTAAGAACTGAGACTGCTTCTACATTTGTTCTTAGCATAATTAATTACATATTTATGAGGTGAGTAAAATGGACATAGTTCTTAGATTTATAAAAGAAAACAATTCTTTGATAATGGCAGCTTTATTTTTAGTTATTATAATACTAACTATTTTAGTAATAATTACCGATATTATAAATAAAAAGAAAAATAAACTAGCTGCACAAAATCTACTTAATAATGGAGATTCTAATATGTTAGATGCATTAAAAGAAGAGATAAAAGAAGAACCTCCACTTGATTATACTAGTGATTTATCAGAATATAGTGATGTATTAATGGTAGATGGAGAAGACACTAAAAAAGAAGAAGAACATAAAGAAGAAATTAAGTATGTAGAAGAAGATGAAGAACTAGAAAAAACAAAAGCTCAAATAGAACTTAAGAATCTAAAAGAAGAATTATTAAAAGCCGAACTATTAGAAAAAGAAAAAGAAGAAGCAAAGAAAGTCTTGAAAGAGAATGCTCCTACTAAAGATGAAATAATTGATGAATTTGAATCTAGTCAAGAAGAAAATGCAATTATAAGTTTAGATGAATTTAATAAAATAAGCGATAGAGTATATGATGAGAATGAAGAAGTTCAATATAAAGATGAAGGAAATGAACCTATTTCTATACAAGAATTAGAAGCTTTATATAATACAAAGGAAATCAAAACTCTAGATGATGAATTTCTTGATATAACAGTAAAGGAAGAAAAACCAGATGTAGAAGTTAGTGATATAAAAGTAGATATTAAAGAACCAATATTAAAGCCAGCTACTAATATTGTAAAAACAGAAAATATTGAAAAACCTACTACTAAATTTAAAAATAGTCCTATAATATCACCAGTATTTGGACTAGACTCTAATGATAACGTTAGTAATATAGAAGTAGAAAATACCGCAAACTTAGATAAATTAAGTGAAGAAATTAAAAAAACTACAGAAGTTTTAAATACATTAAAAGAACTTAGAAAAAACTTACAATAAGAGATTATCTCTTATTTTTTTGAGAGTGGGGGGAAGTATATGAAATTTGGTATATATACACTAGGATGTAAAGTAAATACATATGAAAGTGAATATGTAAAAAACTTACTTTTAAATCATGATTTTATTGAATCTGATTTTAATGATATTTGTGATATCTATATAATAAATACTTGTACTGTTACTAATACAAGTGATATAAAAAGTAGAAAAATAATTAGACAAGCTAGAAGAAGAAATAAAAATGCATGTATTATCGCAATGGGTTGCTTTATCCAAGCTGATGATAATAACATTATAGATGACATTGATATTGCGATTGGTAATAATGATAAAAGTAGAATCGTAGAACTTATTAACAAATTCTTTAAAGATAAGAAAAAAATCATTAATAAACGTAGAGACTTTGATGATAACTTTGAAGACATGTTTATAGAAAAATATGAAAATAGAACAAGAGCATTTATAAAGATACAAGATGGATGCGAAAACTTTTGTAGTTACTGTATCATACCTTTTGTTAGAGGTAAATGTAGATCAAAAGATTTTAATACTGTTTTAGAAGAAATACGCAAGGTCGTTGAAAATGGATTTAAAGAGGTAGTTTTAACAGGAATTCACACTGGAAACTATGGGGTTGATATAAATACTAACTTTGCTAGTTTGCTTAGAGAAATAGTCAAAATTGATGGATTACAAAGGCTTAGAATCTCATCAATAGAAATAAATGAATTAACTGATGAAGTATTAGATATAATTAAAAATAGCCCTGTTGTAGTAAATCATTTACATATTCCAATACAAGCCGCTAGTGATAATGTATTAAAAGCAATGAATAGGAAATATGATCTTAAAACATACATGAATAGAATTAAAACTATTAAAACAATAAAAGAAGATATGAGTATCAGTACCGATATAATAGTAGGACATCCTTATGAGACCGATGAAGGCTTTAAAACATCTCTTGATGCGATTAGAGAAATTGGTTTTTCTAAACTACATGTATTTCCATATTCAAAAAGAAATGGTACAAAGTCAGCTTTAATGCCACAAGTAGATGAAATAACTAAAAAACGTCGTGCAAGAATTTTACTTGATTTATCTCGTGAAGAAGAAATAAAATACATGAATAAATTTATTGGTAAAAATCTAGAAGTACTTATAGAAACAAATAATGGAGAATATTCACTTGGTCATACCACAAATTACTTACATGTTAAAATTTATTCTGACAAACACAAAAGTGAAGACTTGGTTAATGTTAAATTAACTAAAGTGGAATATCCATTTATAATTGGAGAATGTAATTAGGCCTGTTTTAAGGCCTTTTTTATATGCTTATAATGAAGAATTGTAACTATTAATATATTTGAACAGATAGATATTAAAAAGCCATATATGCCCCAAAAGAAACAGCATGAGAAGATGATTATACTTTTAATAATTATTGATACTAAATTATCAAGCATAATATACTTTGATAAATTAATTGATTGTAATACCGATGCAAGTGGTGCTTGAACATAATAAATTAAGAAGAATGGGGCAACCACTCTTAAATATGTAACACCATAACTAGTGTTGTAAATTAATTTTAAAAAGAATTCTGGAAATATAAATAATATTATAGTAACAGGTACTCCTATTAAAAGTGAATAGAAAACAGCTTGTTTTAACTTCTTTTTAACATAATCAATTTGCTTATCATAATAAGCTTTAGTAACAACAGGAAGTAGGGCACTACTAATCGCATTACTAAAGAATCCAGGTAAAAGAAGAAGAGGCATTACATATCCTTCTACTATTCCATAATCATTAATTAATATATTACTACCAATCCCACTAATAACCCCCGCAGTAGTAATTAATATTGGTTCAAAAAAGTATCCAATAGAGCCAACTAACCTTGCCATAGTAGTAGGAAGAGCTATTCTTAAAACCTCTTTTACATTATATACATTTGGTCTAATATCACTACTAGTAATTTTAGCATTTCTAGGAAAGAATAAAAGAAGTATTAATGAAGAAGATAACTCACTTATAATATTAACACCTACAAGTAAAGATACCGCAAATACTAAACTTTTTTCTAAAGCACGAGGAACTAATAAAATTATTAAAATAAGCCTTACTATTTGTTCAAATACATTTGATATAACATGAGGTAACATTTTTTGTTTACCAAAAAAATACCCTCTTAATATACTTGATAAACTATCAAAAGGTAAGACAAGTGCAATTGCTAGTATAGGATAATAACTTCTAGTATCTTTTAATAACTTAGTTGAAAGAGTAGGGGCTATAATAAAAATTACTAATATAAGTAATATATTTAACATTAAAGAAAAAGGTATTATAGAAAATATAATATTTTTATTATTATGATTATCTTCAGCAATTAATTTACTTATAGCGATTGGAAATCCAAGTTGAGATAAAGTCATAAATAAAGAAAAAGTAGGAAATATAAGCATATATAAACTTATGCCTTCACTTCCTACTATTCTAGTCATTATTATCCTAATAAAGATACCAAATACTTTAGTTAATGCTCCACCTATAATAAGTATAATTGTTGATATTAAAAATTTCTCTTTTTTCATATTTTCCCTTTACATAAAAAAATATGATATAAAAAAGAAATTAAGAACAAAAGACAAAATAAAATTTGTCACTAATTATTACTTAGATAGATTATAAATTATATTATTGCATAAATTGCATAATTATTGCTGCAATTGAAGAACCTACCATTGCTAGTAAAAGTATTATTGTTATAATTTTAATAACTGTTTTATTCATCTTTAACACCTCAAATATAATTATAATAAATTTATCGATATTTGTAAAATAAATTTATAAATAACTTTATTACTTACTTAATAGTATTAACTGGGTGAAGAAATAATGAATAATAAACTATATGCAGCAAAAAACTCTATAATTAAGCAGAAACTTTATAGAATTATAATTACACTAATGATTTTTGGAATAATATCTGGAATACTATTTATATTTTTTATAAGTAAAGAAAGTAAAACTAAAGCCCTAGTAAGTATTAAAAACTTTTTTGATTTAATGAATACATCAACAGGTATTAATTATGGTAAATCACTTTTAAATACATTAGTTAATAATATTGGTTATGTACTATTAATTTGGTTACTTGGAATATCAATAATAGGATTACCAATTACTATCATACTAGCTTTTATGAAAAGTTTTATAGTAGGATTTTCAATTTCATCTATTATTTCATGCTATAAGGCAAAAGGTATATTAGGAGCATTTTTATATGTATTTCCTCATCAAATTATAATACTTTTTATATATTTGCTATTATCTTTTTATTCTATATCTTTTTCCATTAAATTATTCAAATCACTTTTTTTAAAACAAACTATTAATTTTAGAGTAGTAATGCAAAAATATATAAAAATACTATTAATATCTTTAATAGGTATTATTATTGTATCTTTATATGAGGTATTTATTTCTACTTATTTTATTAAACTTTTTACAATGTTATTAAAATAGTGTATAATTGTTGTTGGTGAAGTTTATGAGTAAAAAAGTTGTAATAGGAATGAGTGGAGGAGTAGATAGTAGTGTTGCGGCTATTCTACTTAAGAATGCAGGATATGAAGTAATCGGACTATTTATGAGAAATTGGGATAGTTCTATTAATAATGACTTCTTAGGTAATCCTAATTTAAATAATAATATCTGTCCTCAGGAACAAGATTATAATGATGCAATTGAGGTATGTAAAAAAATTGGTATACCGCTTCATAGAATAGATTTTGTTAAAGAATACTGGGATAATGTATTTACATATTTCTTAGATGAATTAAAAAAAGGTAGAACACCTAATCCTGATATTATGTGTAATAAATATATAAAGTTTGATGCTTTCGCAAAAGAAGCCAAAAGACTTGGTGCTGATTACATCGCAACTGGACATTATGCAAAAATAAAAGATGGTAAACTTTATAAAAGCTTTGATACTAATAAAGATCAAACATATTTCTTATCACAATTATCACAGGAACAATTAAAAAACGTTTTATTTCCACTTGGTGATATAGATAAAACTGAAGTAAGAAAAATCGCAAAGGAATATGATTTAATTACTGCATCTAAAAAAGATTCTACTGGAATTTGTTTTATTGGTGAAAGAAACTTCAAAGAATTTTTAAAAAATTACTTACCAAGTATTCCAGGTGACATTATTAATATTGATACAAATAAAAAAGTTGGAGAACATATTGGCCTTATGTATTATACAATTGGTCAAAGACGTGGACTTGATATTGGGGGTAACGATGAAAGATTGTTTGTAGTTGGAAAAGACCTAGATAAAAACATCTTGTATGTAGCACTAGGAGAAGATAATGAGTATTTATATTCAGACAGTTGTATAGTAGATAATCTTAACTTTAATTGTTCACTAAGGCCAACTAAATGTAGTGCAAAATTCAGATATAGAGCTATTGATTATCCAGTAGAAATAGAATATCTAAACGGTAAAGAGGTATTAGTCAAATACGATAGGATTAAGTCTGTAACACCAGGACAAGCATGTGTGTTTTATCTAGACAACCAATGTATAGGTGGCGGAATTATTAAAGAAGTTAGAAAAGATAATAAAAAATTATGGTATTTGTTATAATAAACTTTAATTATAACAAATACTTTTTCTTTTTAATATAGATAAGTAAAATAAAAAGTGTAAATTTACACTTGTTTTTTGTAAATAAAAGTGTTAAACTTGTTATAGAATGAAGGGTAGGGAAACACTTATGGATAAATTGAATGAATTATTAAGTGATTTAGGAATATCTAAGGTTAGGTTGGCAAAATATTTAGGAGTTTCAAGGCAAATGTTATATAACTATTTGGCATTAAAAGATTTAAATGAATGGCCAAATGAAAAAGCTACTAAGCTGTTTAGTTTACTAGATGTCGCAAATGAAAAAGAATTTAGTAAAATTAAAATAGATGGTAACTATATAATGGATGTAGAAACCAGACTAAATGAAGGTGTAAAAGATGCTAGTGAACGTGAAGTTTTGACAGATTTAAAGGGATTTAATAAGAAAGAACAAGAATTACTTACAGATATCATTAACCTTTTAAAAGAAAAGCTTCAGGAAGATAATACAAAAGATACATATAATGCATTTGTATATCTATATCATTATTTACAATCTATGGGTTCTTCTAAAGAATTAAAATATATTCTAGCATATATATCTAAATCAATGGGATTTACAAACGCAAATGAATTCTTATTTAATCCAGATCAACAATTTATATTTGAAAGTATAATGTTCTCTGGAATGTCAATTTATCATAATGGAACTGCATCAAAGGTTAAGCTTGCTGAATCACATAAAAGATTTGAACAAGATATTGAACATAAGAATGAAGAAAAATTAAGCCGTACTCAAGAATTAAATACTGCAAAAGTTCAAGCATTAAGAGAATTAGGATATAATGCAATCAACGAATCAAATGCAAAAGAAGTATTAGAAAAAATTGCTGAAATACAATCAAGAAAAGTATAAAATTAATTAATATAATAGAGTAGAGTAGTAGTAGAGATACCACTACTTTTTATTTAGGAGAAAATATGCAAATAATAGAAAATATAATAAGAAAAATATTAATATTCTTCGGAATCATTAAAGAGGAAAAAGACTTACTAAAAGAAAAAAACATTTACAAGAAAAAGAATATAATGACAGACTATGAATATAAATTTTATTTAATTTTAAAAGAATTAGAAAAATATAACTATAAAGTTATTCCACAAGTTAATCTAGCTACAATAGTAGAAAAAGTAAACAATAAAAAGTATTACACTGAATTATTTAGAAATATAGACTTTGTAATATTTAATGAGGATTTAACAGATGTATTACTATTAATCGAAGTTAACGATGCAACTCATAATACTAAAAAAAGAAAATCAAGGGATATTAAAGTAAAATCTATATGTGCTAATGCCGGACTTAATTTAATAACTTTTTATACTAAATATGCAAATGAGAAGTCATATGTATTAAATAGAGTTCTTGCAAGTATTACAACAAACAACAATAACAATATAGAACCAACAAATAATAAAATAGAAACATCATAATTCATGTAAGATATTATATAAAAAACACCTTCATTCTATTAAAATCAAGTCACCTTTCAACTTCCGATAATTGATATTATGTTGCCTTTTATATTTTTTAATTGATTTATTATGTATTTCTACTTAGTTATACCATACCTATTATTAAGATTCATTATTTAACTACACTAATTACTACTATAGTAATACACTCTGCAATATAATAAAAAGATAAGATACATCTTAGTTATAAATAAATTACAAATCAATTTAGATTATATATTTTAATAATATTTATTTTATATATAACAACTAATATACAATAACAATATAATTATATGTTTATATGTAACTAAATGCATTATATACCTTATTAATTTAATGCATCGAGGTGAACAACTATCCATCTTTTAGATTCTCGATGCAAAATATGAATACCTTAAAATATGTATATAACTCCCCTTTTTAGTTAAAACTATAATAGGAGGGGAAATCATGAGCAAAAATAAGCAAATAAAATGTGACGTTGCAAATTGCAAGTTTAATGACAATACAGATTGCTGTTGTACATTAGATGAAATAAAAGTTAGTTGTGAATGTGCTAGCGATGATGCAACTGAAAAGAAAGAAACTATATGTGATAGTTTCAAATGTAATTGTGGATGTAAAGATAATACTGAAGAGTAGTTATATCTTTTAAATGGAAAAGAGTAGGTTCCCCCTACTCTTTTTTGCTATTTTAATTTTTCTAAGAAACTTTTACCAATACCAGGATTCATTACTTCAAAATTATCTGCTATTGTAGCACCTATATCTGCCATTGTATCTAATATATCTAACTTAGATGGTGATTGAAAACATCTATTATATACAATAACTGGTACATTTTCTCTTGTATGTCCATTTGAGAATGTTGGATCATTACCATGATCTGCAGTTATTATAAGTAAATCCTCATCTGCAAGTTTATTTAATATAAGAGGCATTTCTACATCTAAATCCTCTATACATTTAGCGTATCCTTCTACATCTTTATTATGACCATAAAGTTGATCAAAATCACTTAGATTAATCATACATAATCCAGTAAAGTTTTTCTCCATTATATCAGTTAATTTATTAATTGCTTCACTATTATTATGATTAGATTTTACTACCTTAGTTATACCCTCACCATTAAATATATCATTTATTTTACCAATAGATATAACGCTAAATCCCTTATCTTTTAATGAATTTAATACACTTCTTGCAGGAGGGTTAACGGAATATTCACATTTTTCATTAGTAAATCTATATTTCCCTTTTTTTCCTGTAAAAGGACGTGCTATTATTCTTGCTATTTTATAATCTTCTTTAATAGTTAATCTTCTTATTAATTTACAATAATCATATAATTTAGATACTGGTATAACATCTTCATGAGCTGCTATTTGTAATGTGGAATTATACGTAGTAAACAATATAAGTGAACCATATTCTACATTTCTATCACCTAATTCATTAATTACGTCCAAACCATCATCAGTACTAACTTTATTACCAATTACTCTTGTTTTAGTTAACATTTCAATCTTATCTATAAGTTCTATTGGAAAACCTTTTTCAGTGAATGTATGAAAAGGAATATAGTTTTCAATACCAACCATTTCATAATGACCAACTAAACTATCTTTCCCAGAATTTTTTGGTCTAGCAATTGTATAGTATGCTTCTACATTTTCATTATCATTCATGTTTATTGTATCCATTATTCCTAGTTTTTCTAAGTTTGGTATAAATAAATTACATGCATCATTTACATTTTTTAATGTATTAGCGCCAACATCACTATATTCCTTTGCATCACTTGCTTCCCCTACTCCTAATGAATCCAAAACCATTAGAAAAACTCTTTTAAATTTCATCGTTATACTCTCCTTTTATGTTATCTTTACTGCTTCTAGGATGATATTTCTTATAATCTTCTTTTATTTGATTATTAGATATATGAGTATATATTTTTGTAGTAGAAATATCACTATGTCCTAGAAGTTCTTGAATTGTTCTTAAATCAGCACCATACTCAAGCATATGTGTCGCAAAACTATGCCTTAATGTATGAGGCGATACATCTACATTAATATTTTTTTCTCTTAAAAGCCGCTTAAGTATTTTAAAAAAACTAAATCTACTTAAACTGCCACCTCTACTATTAAGAAATAAAAATTCACTTCTTTTGTTTTTTGATAAAGCCGGTCTATATTCTAAATATTTATTTAGATAAGTTAAAACATATTCTCCAATTGGTACAATTCTTTCTTTATTACCTTTTCCAATACATCTTATAACACAATTCTCTAAATCAACATCAGATAGTTTCAAATTTAATAATTCACTAATTCTAAGCCCGGTTCCATATAATAATTCTAACATAGCCTTATTACGATAGTCAAACGGGGTTTTACATTCAATATCAAGTAACCTATCTACTTCTTCAACGCTCATCACTTTAGGAAGAGCTTTTTTTGTTTTAGGTCTATCAATTGTTAATGATACATCATGAGGAATCATACCTCTTTGAAATAAATAATTATGAAAATTTTTAATTGTAGTTAACTTCCTTGCGACTGATGTTATAGTATATTCATTTTTGTTTAAATATATTAAATAATCAGATATATCTTCTTTTCTAACTTTCCCTACAGAAGTTATACCCCTTTTCCCTAGAAAATCCTTATACAATTTTAAATCTTCTTCGTATGACTTTTGTGTATTTTTAGTAAGTCTTCTTTCAAAAGTTATATAATTTAAATATTCTAAGATCTCCTCATCTATTTTATTGTTACTAGCCATATTACTCACCAACTATCATCTAAACAACATAAATATTATAACATATTTCCACTTTATTGAATATACAAATTCTCATGAATATGCTAAAATAAGTACTAGAAAAAGGTGATAACATGGATAAACCACTTGCGCTTAAATTAGCGCCTAAATCATTAAAAGAAGTCTATGGACAATCTCATTTAATTGGAAAAGATAGAGTTCTAACTAATATGGTTAAAAACAAGAAAATATTTTCTATGATTTTGTATGGAAGACCCGGTATTGGTAAAACATCAATCGCAAATGCAATAGTAAATGAATTAGGACTTAGATACAGATTTTTAAATGCTACAATTAACAATAAAAAGGATTTAGATATAGTAATAGAAGAAGCAAAAATGTATGATGGAATCATACTTATTATGGATGAAATTCATAGACTTAATAAAGATAAGCAAGATATATTACTACCACAGCTAGAAAGTGGGCTTATTACTTTAATTGGACTAACTACTTCTAACCCCTATCATAGTATTAATCCAGCAATTAGAAGTAGATGTCAACTATTTGAACTAAAAGATTTAGAATCAACTGATATTATAAAAGCTTTAAATATGGCAACTAAAAGTGAATACTTAGAAGGCATTAAAATAGATAAAGAAGCAATAAATTATATCGCTAGTCTTTCCGGAAATGACTTAAGGTTTGCTTATAACTTACTAGAAGTTGCATATTCTACATCAAGCAATAAAACAGTTGATATAGACCATATAAAGAGAATTAATAGTAAGCCAGTATTTATACATGATAAAAACGAAGATGGCTATTACGACGTTTTAAGTGCATTTCAGAAGTCTATTAGAGGAAGTGATGTGGATGCAAGTCTTCATTACCTAGCAAGACTTATTGCCGCAGGAGACTTAGATAGTATTTATAGAAGAATGAGCGTTATAGCATATGAAGATATTGGACTTGCAAATCCATCTATCGGTCCAAAAGTAATGGCTGCAATACAAGCATCAGAATTAGTAGGTTTACCAGAAGCTAGAATTCCTCTTGGAACTATAGTTACTGAAATGGCTCTATCTCCAAAATCAAATACAGCACATATTGCTCTTGATAAAGCCCTAGCAGATGTAGAAACAGGTAGAGCTGGTGCAGTCCCTGATCACATCAAAACAACATCAAAAGATTATAAATATCCGCATGACTACCCAAATGCATATGTACCTCAGCAATATCTACCAGATAATTTAAAAAACAAAAAATATTACATTCCAAAAGACAAAGGATATGAACAAAATATAAAATATGTTTATGATAAACTAGAAAGCATTAAAAAAACCGTTTCTTAAAACGGTTCTTTTTTTATATTAGTTTTCTTGTTTTTTCTTAGATAATGATAATGCTATCATACCAATAATACAAGTAATTGATAAGTAACTTGCATTATTAATTCCTGTTTTTGGAGGAGTAATATCTCCATTTGAAACTGATTCATAATATACTTTAATTACATTATCTTCTGTATCATCTATTGTTAATGGTGCAGTATCATTAACAAACTTATAATCAGCTGGAAGTTTTTCTTTATAATTAGTTATAACATCACCATAAGTAAGATTTTCAAAATATTCAGTCTTACTACTATCAATGTTACCATCATAATAGTATTCAACACGATAAGTTAAATTATCTTTCTTAGTGTAAATAACATTAATTACATTTTCTCCATCAATTATAGTATAAGGCATATCAGTAGCAATTACACCACTATTATATCCTTTTCTAGGTTTATATAAATCTTTATCAATATCATCACTATTTATAATATCCTCAAAAGTTTGATTTTCAAATGTTTCTTCTCCAATAGCATCTGTATTTAAACTATCTTTATAATAGATTACTTTATATGATAAATCATCTTTTTTATTATAGTAGAATATAACAACTTTATCTTCAGCATCAATTTTAACTTCTTGAGTATCATTACCTACAAGTCTATATCCATATGGTGATTCTTTTGCTGTTTCAGTATAAACTTCCTCAAAAGTTTTATTTTCTCTAATTTCAGAATCATATAATTCATTATTAGTATTTTTATCTAAATACTTAACAGTATAAGACATATCATCTCTTTTAAAATAGCATACTCTAATTACATTATCTTCTTCTTTTATTTCATATGGCATATTAGTCTCAATAATACCATCTTTGTAACCAAGTAATGGTTTATATTTGTTTTTATCTATTTCAGCTTCATGTACTTTATTTCCAAAAGTTTGATTATTTACAGTATTATCATTATCATTAGATATTTTATTTTGATCTTTATAATATTCTACTGTATAAGATAAATCATTTCTCTTTTTATATACAACATTTATTACATCATTTTCACCAGTAATAGTATAAGGCATATCAGTCTCAATAATACCATTTCCATAACCAGTTGGTTTATATTTATTAATATCTATATTTGTTGAATTTATTTTAGTGTTTTTTGGCTCTTCACCATTAATTGTTCCAAGTAAAGTTCCATTAATACTATCTTTATAATAGTTTACTCTATATTCATAAGTTTCTTGTACCCAATATACTTCAGCACTACTAGTTATAGTTTTTGTAACGCTTTCATCAGAAACATCAGTGTAAGTGATATCAGCTTTATCATTTGTTGGATACCAATCAGTAGGTAGATCCTTATCAATCTTAATTTTAAATGAAACAGTCTCTCCTTCTTCAGTTATTTCATCAAGATTGAATGATATTTTTTTACCATCTACAGTAGCATTATTACCACTACCTTCAACATAACTAAATCCATCTGCGATAGTATCTGTAATTGTAGCATTTCTACCTGCAGGAACACTTGTTTCAATGCTTCCAGCTATATCTGTAAATTTTTGTGCTACATTGTTACCATCAGCATTTGAATAATGATTTGCATCAGTTGCAACACCTTGTAGTAATTTTTGCGTATTTTCATCTGTATCATATCCTATTGTAAATATTTCTACACCAGTAACATTCTTAGCATGATTTGCTGCAGTAGTATGATTAACAGTTTGACCTTCAGGGTAACCATCACTTAGTATTACCATGTATAATTTAGCGTTAGCATCAGACTTTTTCTTTTCATCTAACATCTCATCTGCTTTTTGTATAGCTGCTCCTAAATTAGTTTGACCATTTGGAGTTGGATAATCAACATTATCAAATCCTATATTATCAAAATCTCTAGCCTTTTTAACATTACTTGAGAAAGTTAAAAGAGCTAGTTGAGCATTAGGATATTTACTAAGTAAAGTATTAGCAAATACCTTAGTACCTTTTACTGCCTCAGGATACTTTATATCAGCCCATTCTTTGCAGAAGATAAATGGTCTATTTACACAAACTTCTTTTTCCATACTTCCAGATGTATCTAATACAACAACAGTATAGATATCTGCATATTGTGATTCTGTAGTTACTTTATTTTTTCCCTTTGCAGTTAAAGTAACTTTATAAATTCCCTCTTCATCCGTTTTTTCCACTGTTTTCTTTAATTCTACATCACCGGCACTAGTAGTAGAACCAACAGTATTTACTTCATTTCTTACGTCACCCTTTTGAATAGATGCAGCAAAAACCGAAGTAGTATAACCGAAGCTAGTAAATATAACTGTTACTGCTAGTAATATTCTCATTATTGCTTCAAATTTTTGGTTTATTACTTTTTTCATAGTTTCCTCCTATTTGATTTTTTTGGCATTTACAATTAGATAAGAATTTTTTGGTTTATAATAACAAGTTTGAAGTGTAACTATCTTATCATCAACTCCCACATCAACATAAGTATCATAAACTGAGTTTTTCTTCATCCAATCAATATGCTTTATCCACTCTTTATCATTAAATGTGATTTTCATATGATTATTGTTACCTTCTTCTACAATCATCACTGAAAAAATCTCCCATGTGCTTTCTTCATTATTTAGAGTTAAGTTTATGTTTTTATGAAGGTTGTAAAAACTTTTACTTAAATATTTTTCTAAATCATGAAATGGCACATTTTTTAATGTTTCAGAGTTATGCCCATAAATTAATAGCTTTCTATCATATGTTGTATTTCTATAATCCATAAAGATACTACCTTTGTAATTTTTTTTACCATCTATAGAGTGATTTAAATAATATTCATTATCAGTAGTTTGCATCAAATCACTATCTATATTTGTACCCGGTATACTAATTTTACCAATTATATCTTTACTTCTTACATTTTTGTCTTCGTCTTTTACCTTTGCTTCTGATTTATTAGTAATTATTTTAATTGGATCAAAGTTTTTAAACGTTTGAACCACATTGTTCTCTTTATTTAAAAGAGGTAATATAACTACTATTAAACCTACAATAAGTAAAATTATAAATGTACTAATAAATTTCTTATTTTTATTCATAATTCAACCCCCTAGAACTAACTATGAATATTTTTCTGGTACAGCTTACTATAATAAAATAAACGGAAATTTTTGTCAACCAAATTTATGAATTTCCATTGTTATTATGTTACATTTTCATAAATTTTATATACATAATTTGAAAAAAGTGTATTTTATGGGCAATATATTATACTAATTGTACCAAAAAAATATGACAAAAAAGAGAATCTAACGTTCTCTCAATTATTATTATTATTATTTATTTTTCTCTACAAACTTATTAAATGCAGAAACTTCACTATTACCTAAATCAGTTTTATTTAACTCTTCTAACAACTCTTTTTGAACTCTACTTAATCTAGATGGACTTACCACTTTAAGTATTATATACATATCACCAGTTTTTCTAGTTGATTCATTATAAATACCTTTTCCTTTAAGTCTTTGTCTATCTGCGTTATTAGAGTTAGCAGGGATAGTTAAAATTACATTTCCATGTATTGTAGGTATTTCCTTCTTACATCCAAGTAAAGCTTCAGTAACAGTAAGTGGAACCTCTAAGAATATATCATTTTCATCTCTTTTATAGTATTTATGTTCATCTACTACAAACTCTAAATATAAATCTCCAGGCTCTCCACCATTAATTCCAGCTTCACCCTTACCATGTATTCTAAGTCTATTACCAGTATCTACACCTGATGGGATAGTAACTGTGATAACTTTTTTACTTCTAATATATCCACGTCCACCACAATCACTACATCTTGTTTTGAATGTTTTACCTTTTCCTTCACATTCTGGACAAGTAGTCTTAGTCATAAATGAACCTAAAATTGTTCTTTGTTCGCTTGTGATAGTACCACTGCCATGACATCTAGAACAAGTTTCCTCATCAAAACCTCCCTTACCATTACATTTATCACAAGTATCGTTAACTTCCAAATTAAGGTCTTTCTTACATCCAAATACTGCTTCTTCAAATGTTAATTTCATTCTTAATAATCTATCAGCACCTCTAGTTGCTCTTGATCTAGATCTTTGAGAAGAGCCAAATCCAAAGCCATTACCAAATATATTATCAAATATATCACCAAAATCAAATCCAGAGAAATCATATCCACCAAATCCTGAAGAGGCATCCCCTCCCCCATTATCAAATGCTGCATGTCCAAATTGATCATATTTTCTTCTTCTATCTTCATCTGATAACACTGCATAAGCTTCTTGTACTTCTTTAAATTTAGCTTCTGCATCTGGTTCTTTACATACATCAGGGTGATATTTCTTTGCTAATTTTCTAAAGGCACTTTTTATTTCATCTTGAGTAGCGTTTTTAGATACACCTAAAACCTCATAATAATCACGCTTTTCCATTTACTTCACCTTCTATTTTTTATTTACTTTTTTATATAGTTCTTGAAACTCATCAATTATATTATTAAACATTTTTATAGAACTTTCAATAACTTCCTTACGAGATATATCAACTCCAGCAATCTTCAATTCTTCTACTGGATAATCTCTACCACCTGTTTTTAAAAACTCTAAGTAATCCAAAACTGCATGTTCTTCACCATTTAATATACGATTTACTATAAAACATGCACTTGCTAGTCCAGTCGCATATTTATATACATAGAAATTATAATAAAAGTGTGGAACTCTTTCCCATTCATATCTTATTTCATCATCTACTATAACTCCATCACCAAAGTATTTCTTGTTTAAATTATAATAGATATCACACATTACATCAGGAGTAAGTATTTCTCCTTTTTCACTCTTATCATATATTTCTTTTTCAAATCTTGCAAACATTGTTTGCCTATATGTAGTAGTTCTAAATAATTCCATTAATCTATTTAATATAAATAATTTTTCATTATCGTCCTTACTATTATTAAGCATATAATATGCAAGAAGTAATTCATTTACAGTAGAAGCTACCTCTGCAACAAATATCTTATAATTAGAAGTTTGATAAGGATTATTATGTCTTGAATAATAGCTATGCATTGAATGTCCTAATTCATGTGCTAGTGTAGATACATCATTAAGTGTACCTTGGTAATTTAATAATATATAAGGGTTAGTTGTATAGCTACCACTTGAATAAGCTCCACCTGTTTTACCAATATTTGGATATATATCTATCCATTTTTCATTAAATGCTTTATCTAATAATTCTTGATACTCACTTCCAAATACTTTTAATGCATTTTTAACAAGGTCTTTTGCTTCGTCAAAACTATATTTTTTATTTAAACTTCCCTTTAATAGTGGAACATAAACATCATATAAATGTAGTGAATCTAGTCCTAGAACTTCTTTTTTTAGTTTTAAATACTTATAATTTACATCAAGATTATTCTCTACTGTATCAACTAGATTATTATATATACTAATATCTATATTATCAGAGAAAAGTGATGCTTCTAAAGAAGAATTATACTTCTTAATTTTAGCAATTGATGAATTAGCTTTAACATCATTCGCAAGCATTAATGATATTGTGTTCTTATAATTTTTATATGTTTTAAACAAAGTCTTAAAAGCATCCATTCTTACTCTTCTATTGCTAGACTTTAAATATAGTGAATAGTTAGAATCAGTAAGTTCAACCTTCATACCATTCTCATCATCAATAACACCAAACTTCATATCTGCATCCGTAAACATATTATATACATCCTCTGGGAATGATAAAGTTTGCGATAGAGAAGAAATTATTTCTTCTTCTTTTTCACTTAAGATATGATCTCTATTTCTAAATATATCTACAAGTAAGAATTCATATTCCTTTAATTTTACCTCTTCAGTATAGAACTTTTCTATCTTAGAATAATCACTTTTTAATATTTCAGGAATTAGAAATGATGCAGATGAAGAATATTTAGTAAAAAGATTATTAACCCTACCAAAAAGTTTTTGATATTCTGTATTTGTAGTATCACTATCTTTATTTAAATGTGCATACATATATAACTTATCTAATAATATACTTATTTTAGTATCTTCTTCTAAAGCATTATATAAATCTCTACCACTATTCATAAGGGTAGACTTAAAATTTTTAAAATTATCAATTAATTCACTAGCTTTGGTATAATCTTTATCAAATTCTAAAACATCTTTATATATAGGAGTTAAATCCCATTTATATTCATCACTAACTTCACTACGCTTTTTTAGTTTATTTTCCATGTTTTCTCCTTTTATTAGAGAAAGTCCTAGAATTACTAGAACTTTCTTAATTTATTCTTTTTTATTTTTCTTCGTATTCTGCGTCTTTTACATCGCCATCTTTAGAATCTTTAGAAGATTCACTAGCTTCTTCATTAGAAGATGAAGCTTGAGCTTGTTGTTCTTTTTGAATGTTTTCATAAACTTTAGTAGCTAAAGCCATAGCTTTCTCTGATAATTTTTCTTTCTTAGTTTTAATATCTTCTATATCATCTTTTTCAAGAGCTTCTTTTAAATCTTTAATTAATCCTTCAGCTTCTTCTTTTTCTTTAGAATCTATTTTATCTCCAAGATCTTTAATTGATTTTTCAGTTTGGAATACCATTTGTTCAGCTTCATTTCTTAAATCAGCTTCTTCTTTTTTCTTTTTATCTTCTTCAGCATGTTCTTCTGCTTCTTTACGCATCTTTTCAATTTCTTCATCACTTAAATTAGTATTAGAAGTAATTGTAATAGCTTGTTCTTTATTAGTACCTAAATCTTTTGCTTTTACATTGACGATACCATTTGCATCTATATCAAATGTAACTTCAATTTGAGGTACTCCACGTGGTGCAGCTGGAATTCCGCTTAATTGGAAACGACCTAATGTTTTGTTGTCAGCAGCCATACTACGTTCACCTTGTAATACATGTATATCTACTGCTGGTTGATTATCTGCAGCTGTAGAGAATACTTGTTTTTTACTTGTAGGAATAGTTGTATTTCTTGGAATCAATACAGTCATTACTCCACCTAGAGTTTCAAGTCCAAGTGATAATGGTGTAACATCAAGTAATACTATATCATTAACTTCTCCAGTTAATACACCACCTTGAATTGCAGCACCCATTGCAACAACTTCATCAGGGTTAACTTCACGAGAAGGTTCCTTACCAATTTCTTTCTTAATTAATTCTTGTACCATTGGTATACGTGTAGATCCACCTACTAATAATACTTTATCAATATCTTCTTTCTTAATTTTAGCATCTTTTAATGCTTGACGAACTGGTTCAAGTGTAGAATCAACTAAATCTCTAATTAAATCTTCAAATTTAGCACGAGATAAAGTTACATCCAAATGAAGTGGTCCATCTTCACCTTGAGAAATAAATGGTGCAGATATTTGAGTTGAAGTAACTCCACTTAAATCTTTTTTAGCTTTTTCAGCAACTTCTTTTAATCTTTGCATTGCCATTTTATCTTTAGTTAAATCAACACCATTTTCACGTTTGAATTCATCAACTAAGTAATCAATAATTCTTTGGTCGAAGTCATCACCACCAAGTTTATTATTACCAGCAGTTGATTTAACTTCGAATACACCATCACCAAGTTCCATTACAGAAACATCGAATGTACCACCACCTAGGTCATATACAAGAATTGTATGTGTATTTTCTTGTTTATCAAGACCATATGCAAGTGCAGCAGCAGTTGGTTCATTTATAATTCTTTGTACATCAAGTCCTGCAATTTTACCTGCATTTTTAGTAGCTTGACGTTGAGCATCATTAAAGTATGCTGGAACTGTAATTACTGCTTTATCTACTTTTTCTCCCAAATATTTTTCAGCATAATCTTTCATATAAGAAAGTATCATTGCACTAACCTCTTCAGGTGTATATTTTTTGCCATCTAATTCAACTTTTTTATCAGTACCCATAAGTCTTTTTATAGAAGATACTGTATTTGGATTAGTAATTGCTTGACGTTTTGCAGCATCACCAACAATTCTTTCTCCCTTTTTATTTATTGCCACTACAGATGGTGTTGTTCTACCACCCTCTGGATTTGCGATTACTGTAGGAGTTCCACCTTCTAGTACCGCAACACAACTATTTGTTGTACCTAAGTCAATACCTATTATTTTACTCATAAATCATCTCTCCTTTTATATTAATCTATATTATTTACTTTGACTTTTGATGGACGTATTACTCGTCCTTTTAATGTATATCCTTTACTAAATACTTCAAGAACTACATCATTAGGTTTATCTTCTTCCTTACCTATCATAACTGCCTCATGTAGGCTTGGATCAAACTCTTTGTCTAATGCTTCAATTTCACAAACACCAAACTTTTTAAGAGTATCTAATATATGATTATATATTAGCTTATAGCCTTCATTATATTTGTCGAATGATGCATCTGTTGTAACAGCAAGTGCTCTTTCAAAATTATCTATAACAGGTAACAAGTCTAATATTAAATCCATATTAGCAAACTTTAACATATTAGATGTTTCTTCGTCTTTTCGCTTTCTATAATTAATAAGCTCTGCTTGTGCTAACTGAACCTTCTTTTCAAGATTTTCTATATTATTTTTTAATACTAGAATCTCTTCTTCACCACAGTTACAATTATCACCGCACCCACAAACATCATCTAATACTTCTAGATTTTCATCTTTATGATGTTCACACTTACATTCGTGCTTTTTCATCTCTTTTTCTTTATTTTTCTTTTCCATATAATCCCTATCTTTCTATATTTTCTTTGATAAATTCAAGTAGTTGAACAACTCTATCATAATCCATTCTCTTAGGACCTATTATTGCGATTGTGCCTTCTTCAATTGGTGTTTTATATTTTGTCTTAATAACAGTCATATCTTCATCTAAATTGTTTTCTTTACCAATATAGATCTTAATATTGTTATCCTCTTCTTCAACAGTATTTATCAAGTTGTCATCTTCAAATTTGTCTAATATTTCACTTACTTTATCAACATTATTAAATTCTGGTTGTTTAAGAATATTTCTTTTTCCTACTATATCGACATTTCTATTAGTGAAACTTGTAAATACATTATAGAATGCATTATATAATCTTTCATGTTCTTTTACATATCTACCGATTATAGGTTTTACTTCAAACTCTAATTTTTCACTTACCTCATCAATAGGTGTACCTGAAATTATGTTATTTATCAAGTCAACTGTTTTTTTAATTTCAGCATGACTTATATTTTTTACATTGATCTTTTTATGTTCTACATAACCTTTATCAGTTATTACTATTACTATCATTTGATCATTATCAAGCGGTACTGTTTGTATCTCTTTTAATCTATTATCATGGGATGTTTTTCCAAGCTTTACCGATGCGTAACTAGTAATATCTGAAATAATCTCTAAGCTCTTCTTAATACAATCATCTAACTCTAACTGATTATTTTTAAATATAATCTGTAGCTTTAGCATATCTTCAGCACTCATCTTTTTAAGTTCCATTAAGTTATCTACATAATATCTGTATCCAGCTTCTGATGGAACCCTACCAGATGATGTGTGAGTTTTCTCAAGAAGACCCAGCTCTTCCAAAGAAGCCATTTCACTTCTTACAGTTGCACTAGAACAATTAAGCTCATCACATATTAGGTTTGAACTAACAGGTTTAGCTAACTTGATATATTCTAAAACTATTATCTTTAGAATTTCATTTTGTCTGTTTGTTAGCATCTTATCGCCTCCTAGCACTCCATACTCCTGAATGCTAATATCATTATAATATTATATTTAGCACTTGTCAATATATGAGTGCTAATTTTTTAAAAATTTATTTTAAAGTGTCAATTTACATTAAATAATGGTCATAATTTAGCAATTTTATACTGCATTTATAGTATTTAATAAAAGAAACATAAAAAATATATAAAAGCAAAAACACAAATCACATTTAATGATTTGTGTTTTTGATTATTAAACAAAACCTATCTTTTTAGTTTTACCTTTAGCTTTTTTAAGAATTTGTTCTGCATTCTCATTATAAAATTCTTTTAATTCCTTTTTAGAAATATTTCTTTTTAAATCATCAAGTGGTAAAAATAAAGAAAGAGGCATAACCTTTTTTCTATCAAAATAGTATACAGTCCCAGAAAAAACGCACTTATACTCGCTAGGATCTCTTCTTAAGATAAGATCTTCAAAATTATTAATACTTCTAACCATTATTAACTTATCTTCACCATTAACAGTGTCAAACACTAATTTTAAATTCTTTATACGCATTTATATTTCCCCCTCAAATTAAGAAATATAATAACCTAAAATTAATAATTTGTAAAGGATATCATTATTTAAATTTTTTATAAGTACTATAATTTTATTTTATTTAATTTTATTTTTTATAGCAAAGTTATATGAATCTCTACACATATCTTCAATAGTTTTAGTAGCGTGCCAATGTAGTTCATCTGATGCTTTAGTAGTATCTGCATAACACTCAGCAATATCCCCCGGACGTCTAGGCGCAATCTTGTAATTAACAATTATATTATTTACCTTACTAAATGTTTTAACAAGTTCTAAAACACTATATCCTACACCAGTACCAAGATTATAAGTATAAACACCAGGCTCTTTATCAATTTTCTCAATTGCGGCAATATGTCCAAGTGCTAAATCAACAACATGAATATAATCTCTAACACCAGTACCATCTTTAGTATCATAATCATCTCCAAATATACTTAAACATTCCAATTCACCAGTCGCAACTTTAACTATATAAGGCATTAAATTATTAGGTATGCCATTTGGATCTTCTCCTAAAAGTCCAGATGAGTGAGCCCCTATTGGATTAAAATATCTAAGAAGTGCAATATGCCAAGTATTATCCGAAGTATATAAATCCTTTAATATTCTTTCTATCATTAACTTAGTTGTTCCATATGGATTTGTTGTAGAAAGTGGAAAATCTTCTTTTATAGGTAATTTTTTTGGAATACCATATACAGTCGCAGAAGAAGAAAATACTAAATTCTTGCAATCAAACTCAGACATAACCTCACATAAAGAAAGAGTTGAATCTAAATTATTTCTATAATATTTAAGTGGAAGTTTTACACTCTCACCAACTGCCTTATAACCAGCAAAATGTATAACAGAATCAATTTTATTTTCATTAAATATTTTTCTTAATAAATCCTTATCACAAACATCACCAATATAAAGTGTAACATCACGTCCTGTAATTTCTTTAATATAATTAACAACTTCTTTTTTTGAATTAGATAAATTATCAATTATTATAACATTATGTCCTTTATTTAAAAGTTCACAACAAGTATGGCTACCTATATAGCCACAACCACCAGTAACTAAAATATTCATATTATTATCCTCCTAAAATAAGTATAACCTATTTCAAAAAGAAAAGAAAGATAGTATTATCTTTCATTATTTATATCAGCCAAAGATTTAAATATCTTATTCTCCAGTAATTTATATATAAAATCTGCTCCTAAGAAACTAATTATACTACTCCATAATGAAGGAAAAAACTTCAAATTGGAGAAACTTAAAGAAAATAATGTACCTATTATTAAAGACGTTATAAACGAGACAATTATACATATTCTACTACATTTAATCACAACTGATTCTTTTATTCTTTGAACTAAACTAGTAATTATTAAACTATTTAATATAGCCATAGTAAGCACATCTTTTAATAATTCATAATTTATCATAAACCACCTCATATTAATATATTATGAACTTAAAAAAAGATACAAACAAATTTACTATATTTCATTATTAAAATTAAATTTAGAACAAGATTTAGATTATTTAATTAACTTGATTGTTATCTAAAAATCCATTTTTACCAACTAATACCGAATCATCATATACATATTTTTTTGAGAAACCAATTATTGGATAAAATATAACAGGGAAAAATGTCATTAATAGCGCAAGCCAAATATCCTTATGAAACTTCTTAGCTATATTATAATTTGTTAATAAAGTTATAAATAATTCTAATAATGTTAATATTATCCCAAACTTCCCAAGATTTATTGTTATTAATGAAGGAGCAAATAGTATTAAAAACCACCACCAATTAAGTTTAGCTACCTCAGTCATTAATATCCAAGTACTATATAATGGTATTATTGCTTCCCAACCTTTTCTTCCAGCCTTTTTAAATATTTTCCATATTCCTATTAATTGAATTACTGTCAAGATTAATCCTATTAACATAGTTATCATCATAACTTCCCAAAGTGTTGTTATCGATATCTGGCTCATTAATTGTGTCATAAAATTTTCTTGTGTCATTTGAATACTCCTTTCTACTATACTACTGGCCAATTATATCATATTTTTAAATAAACATCTTAAATTATTTAAATAAATTTTATAATTAAAACATAAAAACCTATAAAGCAAATTTTATTTATTATTTGCCATATAGGTTATATTTATTATTCTATACTTTTTAATGACTCTATCATATTGACTTTTTTAAGTGCAAAGTATGTTGTTATATTAACTAATAAAGTGAAGAATAAAGTAAGAAGTAATGAATATATGTAGCTTTGAATCTTTATAGTTGTACCAAACATAATTTGATCCAATTCACATGTTTTTAATATAAATACAGTTAAAGCCTTACCAATTAAAATACCAAAGAACATGCCAATACCTGTCAATATAGTTGTTTCTCTTCCAACATAATTATATACTTCTCTATCATAGAAACCTAATACTTTTATAGTAGCTAATTCTCTTATTCTTTCACTTATATTTACATTTGCTAAATTATATAATACCACAAATGCAAGAAGTCCTGCAGACACTACTAATACTAATGCAACCAATGCAAAGTTTTTCATAGTAGAATCAAATACATTACGGGTAGACGACGTAAATGAAATATTAGAAATAGTATCATTCTTCTTAATCTCTGTTGCTAGAACTTTTTCCTCTTCATCAGTTAAATTATCTGTTTTTATAAATAATGTATTATAGTATGAACTATCATATAATTTTTTATCCATATAAATGTAATGTAAGAAATAATTCTCTGTTATACCACCAATAGTTGCAATGTATTCTTTATCTGTTTTAAGTCTTAACTTATCACCTTTTTTAAGATTAAGTAGCTTAGATAATTTTTCTGAAACCACTATATTATTATTTAGTTTATATTCTTCACCGCTTGTTCTATTTTTAAGAGATATAAATCCATCAGGTGAAGAAAACGGAACTATTAATTGAATTGATTGATTAGTATTTTTGTTCTTTATCTCAACAGATTCCTTATTAACAATTAAAACATCATTAATTTTATCAATCTTTTTAATTCTTTCTACTTCTTTATTTTTTTCATTTAGTGTTACATCAGGCTTAAATGTAACCTCTATTTGATAATTAAATACTTTTTCATATTGACTACTTACTATACTAGTAATACCATCTCTTAAACCAAATCCAGCAATTATAAGACCTGTACATCCAGCAATACCAACTATAGTCATTAAAAATCTCTTTTTATACCTAAATACATTTCTTACAGTAACTTTACGTGTAAATGATAATCTATTCCAAATAAATTTAATTCTTTCTAATAAAACTCTTTTACCCGCTTTTGGAGATTTAGGTCTCATAAGTGCCGCAGGAGATTCCTTTAACTCCCTATAACAAGCAAATAACGTAGCTGCAACAGTACAAAATATTGCAATTAATGTACCTGTTAAAGCATAATACCAATTAAACTCAATTATTATCTTGTCAACATTATACATCATACTATACATATTAAATATAATAGATGGTAATATTCTAAATCCAATAAGAACTCCTATAATAGAACCTATTATAGTAGCTAAAAGTGCATATATTACATATTTAGATGCAATTTGAACATTATCATACCCAAGTGCTTTAAGTGTACCAATTTGTCCTCTTTCCTCTTCTACCATGCGTGTCATAGAAGTAAGACAAATTAATATCGCAACAACGAAAAATACAAGTGGGAAAAGTTTACCAACATTTTTAATTCTTTCTGTATCCTGATCATATTGATAAAATCCTGGATTACTATTCCTATCTAATATATACCAAGTAGGTTTTTTTAAATCTTCAACTTTACGTTTAGCATTTTTTATTTGTATTTCTGCGTCTTCAAATTTAGCTTTTGCTTCTTTTTTAGATATTTCTATTTTTTTACTATTTGAAACTATTTTCTTATAAGCATCATCTAATTTTCTTTTGGCTTGATTTAAAGAATTAACAGTAGATTTCTTCGTCTGTTTAAAAGTTGCTTCATTTTTAGATAATTCTTTTTCTTTTAAAGTAAGTAAATCATCCGCATCTTCCAACATTTTTTTAGCATTATTAATTTTATCAATTGCTTTACTAACTTCTTCTCGTTTAGAAATTAATTTCTCTTTCTTATCAGTTAACATTTTAATATTATTATTAACATCTTCTAATAACATTTGGTTTTTAGTAACTTCTATATTATTACTAATTAATTGTTCTAAAGTTGTCTTAGTATTATATAAAGTATCAAGATTGGTATCAATTTCTTCTAAGCCAGCATCTATTTCTTTAATTGATTGATTAAGCGTTTTAAGTGTTGTCTGATATTCTTTTTCATGTTGTTGATATTCTTTTTTGCTTTTATTTAGTTTTTCTCTTTCCTTTTCTAGTCTTTTTCTAGCATCTTTTAAAGCTTCCTCGTTTTTTAGAAGCTCCGAATAAGCCTTTTCCTTGTTGTAATTAAATTTTTTAAGTCCATTATTATATTCTTTTTTAGCCTTATTAATCTTCTCTTCAGCTTTTTCTATTTCTTTATTATATTTCTCTTTTTCAGCATTTAATTTATCTTCACTATCTTTAATTTTGTTATTTGCTTTTTCTATTTCATCGTTATATCTAACCTCTGAAATATTATCAGTTAACTTTTCAAAGTATTTAGTTTTAGAATCTATAATATCATCATATTTAGTAGAAAATGTACTTAAATTATTATTAAGTTTAACATAAGCACTTGTATAATAATCCATATCAAAATTATCTACAGGTACATACATAAAGAAATTTATCTTACCTGATAAAAGTTTTGTAGTACCACGTTCTAACGATGTAAATATTGGGCTTTTTATAATTCCTACTATATCTAAAGTCTTTTCCCTTAAATTATCATCTTCTACAGTAATTTTATCTCCTATTTTATGTGATTTTGTATATTCACTTTGTTCAATTAAGCATTCATTTTTTTTACTAGGTAATCTACCATCTAATAGAACAACTTTATTTATTTTATCATTCTTGTCATAAGAAAGTATTTTTATAACCTCTTCTGTCTCACCCTTAACAATCGCATCAAATTCATAGTTTCCTTGAATATCATATCCACTACCTTTTAATTTTTCTAGATCGTTATCTTTAATTCCCCATGTTGATATTAAATTAAAATCCATAAAATTAGTATCTCTATAATACTTATCTATAGTATTTTTCATGTCAGGACTAGTAGCTTTAATACCAGCAAAGAAACCAACTCCCAAGAGTACTATTAAAAGTATAGATAAGAATCTTTTGAAATTCTTTTTAACAGAAACAACGCTTTCCTTAAATAACGTCTTCATTACCATTCTATCCTTTCAACAGGAGTTGGATTATCATTTAACACTACGCCCTCAACAGTTCCATTTTTAAATTTAATTACTTTATCTGCCATAGGAGCAATTGCGGCATTATGAGTAATTATAATAACTGTCATCTTATCTTTGCGTGCGGTATCTTGTAATAATTTCAATATTTGTTTACCTGTATTGTAATCAAGTGCACCAGTAGGTTCATCACACAAAAGTATTTTAGGGTTTTTAGCTATTGCTCTTGCAATAGATACTCTTTGTTGTTCTCCGCCTGATAATTGACTAGGAAAATTATTAAGTCTATCTTTTAGTCCTACTTTTTCTAGTATTTCTTTCGGTGGTAGAGGCCTCTTACATATTTCAGTAGCTAATTCAACATTTTCTAATGTAGTTAAATTTTGAATTAAATTATAAAACTGAAATACAAAACCTATATCACTTCTTCTATATTTAATTAGTTCTTTTTTAGAGTACTTAGTAATATCCTTATTAGCAATTATTACCTTACCACTAGTAGCATTATCCATACCACCTAATATATTTAAAGCAGTTGTTTTACCAGCTCCAGATGGTCCTAGTATTACTACTAATTCACCTTTATTAATTTCAAAACTAGTATTATTAAGTGCTAGTACCCTAACTTCCCCAGTTACATATTCTTTTGTTACATTATCAAATTCTATATATGCCATATATTTCACCCCATAAAATTTTATTTCTATGTGTTGATTTTATCACGATTATTTTAGTAAGTCAAAAGTAATAAGCACTATTGTATGGTATACATCAGATTTTAAAAAAATGTATAAAAAAAATAGGTGTTTTTAAGTACCTATTTCATTAAATATTATCTAATTTAACACTAACTAATTTAGAAACACCTGATTCTTGCATTGTAATACCATAAAGAGTATTAGCATATTCCATAGTTCTTTTTTTATGTGTAATGATTAAAAACTGTGTTTTATCTTTGTAGTTATTTAAATACTTACCAAAGTTATCTACATTGGCTTCATCAAGTGCTGCCTCTACTTCGTCAAATAAACAGAATGGTATAGGTTTAACATTTAAAATCGCAAATATTAAACATATCGCAGTAAGTGTTTTTTCTCCACCTGATAATAAATTTATTGAAGTTAGTTTTTTGCCAGGAGGAGATGCAATTATATCTACACCTGTTTCTAATAAATCATCTGGATTAGTTAACTTAAGTGATGCAGATCCACCCTTAAATAATTGCTTAAACACTTCTTGAAATTCTATATCAATTTTATTAAATGTAGTTAAGAATTCCTCTTTCATGACTGTATCCATTTCATTAATTATTTCAAGTAATGTATCTTTTGCATTCAACAAGTCATCTTTTTGACTATTTAAGAAATTATAACGTTCACTTACTCTTTTATAATCTTCAATTGCTTGTACATTTACCATACCAATTTGTTTGATTCTATTTTTATATGAATTAACAAGGCTTCTCGCTTCTTTAGTATCCATCTCTAATATATAATTGCTTTTTGCTTTTTCATAAGTCATCTCATAATCTTCACTTAATATTCTAAGATAATTATCAAGTAAAACATCCATCTTACTAATATTAATTTCTAAAGTTTTTAATTCTTTTTCTTTTGTATACAGTGAAGTATTATTAAGTTTATTAGTGGCCTCTATATTATCTATAGTAGAAGAAATCTTATCTTTTTCTTTTGTTGATCTTGCAATTTCTCTTACAACTTCTTCTTTTTCCCTTGAAGTTTCATAATACAATTTCATTATTCTATCTTCTTCTTTTGATAATGAAGAATCAACTAAATTTTCTAAACTTCTAAGCTCATTAATTATATTGTTATATTCTTCATTAGTAATATCAAGACTACTTTTCTTTGCATTATATTTCTCTTGTGTTTGAATTAAAACAATTTCTTTTTGTCTAATTTTTTCACTATTATCTTCTAATTTAGAAGTAGAACTTTTAATATTTTCTTCAAGAGTTGCGATAACTTCAGCGATTTCACGACGTTTAACCCTTAAAGTTTCTAATTCATGTTTTTCTTCAAAAATAGATTTTGATGTATTTAAGCTACCACCTGTCATAGTACCACCAATATGGACTATATCACCATCTAATGTTACTATTTTATATCTTTGGTTTATTACCTTACTTATTTTATTTGCGTTATCAATATTATCTACTAACAAAACATTACCAACTTGGTTTGAAACAACATTATAGTATTTTGAATCATACTTAACTACATCCATAAGAACAGAAATAAATCCCTGCATATTACGAACTACATTTAAAGTATCTAAATCTACTCCTCTTGGTTTTATAACACTAATAGGAAAAAAAGTTGCCCTTCCTAATTTATTATCTTTTAAATAATTAATCGCACTCTTAGCCGAGTCTTCATTTTCTACAACAATAAATTGTTTACTACCACCAAGAGATACATCCAGTGCTTTTAAATACTTTTCATCTATTTCTAATAATGCTCCTAAAGTCTGATGTATACCTCTTAATCTAGGATTATTTAGTATAGCTTTAATACTATTATTTATAGTACCACCATTATTTATATAGTCTTCGATTATACCTATCTTATGATCAATATCAGCTAAAAGTTTCGTTTTTTCATTATACTCATTAAATGAATCTTGATATTCTTTTTTAGAAGCATTGCCAAGTAAAGTTAAGTTGTTAATTTCAGACTTAATAGATTCTAATTCATTTTGTAGTGTATCTAAATCTATTTTATCTAAGTGAATTATATTTTCTTTTTTTAATTTTTCTTCCTTTAATGATGAAATATTTTCATGTACTTTGGAATTAGATGCATCATATTTTTGTCTTTCTTTTAATATATTCTTTTCACCATTTATCTTTTCTTCTTCTTTAGTTAAAGATAAAAGTCTATTATTTAACTCTTTAATAGTAAGTTCTATTTTTGATAAATTATTTTTAAGATCCAAAAGTTCAGTATCAGATTTATTGGATTGAACTCCTAAATTCATTATTTCATTGTTTAATTTTTCTATTTTTTCTTTAGTTAATTGATATTCCTCATTAATAGTAGTAATTTCACTAGATAATAATGCAACCTCTATATTTTTAAGTTCATTTTTAATCTTTAAGTATTCCTCTGCTTTTATACTTTGTTCCCTTAAAGGTTCAACTTGTATTTCTAACTCTGCGATTATATCATTTACTCTTTCCAGATTAGTATGAGTCTTATCTAATTTTTTTAATGCATCTTCTTTACGCTTTTTATATTTTAAAACTTCCGCAGCCGACTCAAATATTACTCTTCTATCATAACTAGATTCAGACACAATTTTTTGTACTTCTCCTTGTGAAATAATATTAAATGAACTCTTTCCTATACCGCTATCTAAAAACAAATCAGTAATATCTTTTAGACGACATTTCTCATTATTTATAAAATATTCATTTTCTCCTGTTCTATAGACTCTTCTTTTAACAGTTATTTCATTATAAGGAATATTAATATAATTATCTGAATTATCAAAAGTAAGTGAAACAGTAGCGACATTTAAAGCATTTCTATTTTTAGAACCAGAAAATATTACATCGCTCATGTTAGAATCCCCTCTAAGTGATTTTACTGATTGTTCTCCTAGAACCCATCTAACCGCATCCACAATATTGCTTTTACCACTTCCATTTGGACCAACTATACATGTTGTTTTACCATCTAAGGAAATAGTAAGTTTATCAGCGAAAGATTTAAATCCAGTCGCACTAATTTCTTTTAAATACATATTATCACACCTTACTCATATAGAAAAATTATACTATAAGTTTTAACTTTTAACAATTAAAACTTGAATATTTATTGATATAGAATCCCAATAAAGAAGAGCAAGCCATAAAACAATTCACTAAAAAAAGAGTATTTCTACTCTTTACTTTCAAATCCTGGAAAAACCAACTGTTTTACTTTAGGTGCTTCAAAATCACTTTGAATAAATGCTTCTTTACTTTGGTTTGAGGGATTTACTTTAACAGCATCGACATAAGCATGTTCTTCTGATTTTTCTTTTTTCTTTTGTATTTTCTTCAAATCAGTTGACGCTCTAAATAACTCTCTATATAAATGATACTTAGAAAGATTTTCTTTTATTTTTGATTCATAATATAACAAGTCTCCTGTATTATCCCCTTCAATACCTCTTTTTATATAAAGTGAAATTCTAGCATACTCTTTTAAATAATAAGAAAGATTTAAAGTTTTAAAATATTCATCTTGCATATATAGTTTAAATAATCCTTTTTCATTAAATAATTCATCAAATATTCTAGATACTTCTGTGGGTCTTACTTTATCATTTACTACATTTTTTTCTATAGATTTGACCAATTCAACATTACCAAATACTGGTGAAATCTTATTAACATAACCACTTGTATTATAACCAATAAACAATGAATAAACTGGATCATAGATCTTTAATTTACCTAAAAAATCTACTGCCCCATCAAATGTATTAGTCATAATATCAATATCTGTCAAACTACTTTTTCCTTTAAAACTGCTTATACCTGCATAGCCTTCAACTGTATACTTTTTGAAGTCATATAAATCTTTTTCATTCTTTTTAAAACATATAGCATCATATATACTCCCAGAACCATTATAATTCCATTTTCTAGAGCATACTAATACAAACTTTCTCATATAAACCCCCAAATTAGATTCTATTGTTAAAATCTAATAATAAAATTCTTTGTGTATATAAGTTAATTGATAGCATGATTATACCAAAAAAAGTCTAAAATGTCAATTTTTACACCTAGAACCGTATAATTACAGCAAATAAAAAATAGACAAACCTATTTACTAAGTTCATCTATTAAAATGCCTAATAAACTATTCCAGACATATTTATAAAGCCTGTTGCATCCTCAATAGGAGCAAATTTAACCATATTGTCGTGATTTCCATCTATCATATACCAACTATTTCCGTATTTAATTGCTATTCCTACATGATTATTATCATTAGTTAAAACCAAATCACCAGTTTTTAGTGCAGATTTATTTGTATATAATCTATTCTGATTTTTAGCCCATGTAACATAGTTTATAACTTCATCCGCCTCATGTAATCCAAACTTACCAATATTTATACCAGCAGTTTTTAATGCCCATTCTACAAAGCTTGCATCCCATACATTACCACTGTTTCCATACTTTTGAAAATTATTAATACCTGCATTAGCGGTACAATCATCTAACTTTGAATCAGTTTCCTTTTCCTTATATCCAACTTGAGTACAAGCAGCATCTACAAAGTCATTTCCTACTATACATTTTGTATCTTTATTACAAGTATTTCCAACTTGTAACTCCTCATTAATTTTATCTATTTCTCTTGTAATAGCATATAATGTCATGTTTTTATTTATATCTACAGTTTCTTTTTCAGAATATTTTGCGGTAGTATCATCTTTTGATGTACTCCAACCAACTACAACATATCCAGCAGGTGGCGTTATAGTAGGCATAGTTACTTGACAACTAGCACCAGACGCATAACACTTACTTGATGTAGTACTTATTGACTTAGCTTTATTTTTATCATAAGTTACTGTAAACGTAGTTTTAAGTTCAACATTTTTTTCAATACCACTTACGCTATCTTTTGCATTAATTGAAAATGTTACATAAAGTGATATTCCAATACAAAGGAACGCTATAATCATTAAAAATACAACAAATCTTTTATTCTTCTTACTCATTATTTTCACCTATCTTCTTATAAATATAATATTAAGGTATTTACAAGTGTTTGTCAATATTTCAAATAAAAGATTAAAAATTTACATACCTTTAAAAGTTGTTTGGATTAACATCAATGTCAACTTTGACAGTTTGATTGCCCTTATAATGGTTTACTAAGCTTTGCAAAACCTCTTCCATTTTTTCTTCTTTTTTATACTTAATTATTATTCCAAACCTAAATAATCCATTTAACTTAAATACACTGCATGTAGTTGGACCAAGTATTTTAGAATTTTTTAATTCTCTAGTTAATATACTTGCAATTTTATTTGATTCTACGCTTATTTTATTATAGTCTTTCCCAATTACTTTAATATATATAAGATAATAGTAAGGAGGATAAGATAATTTTCTTCTTACTTCCATCTCTTGCTTAAAAAAGTCAATATAGTCATGCTTACTTGCAAGTGTTATAGCGTAGTGTTCTGGATTAAATGTTTGTATAATAACTGATCCTTTTTTCTCTCCTCTACCGCTCCTACCCGCAGTTTGCATTAATAACTGAAATGTATATTCATTACTTCTATAGTTAGGAATCATTAAAGAAGTATCTGCATTTATAACACCAACTAATGTAACGTTACTAAAATCAAGCCCTTTCGCAATCATTTGAGTCCCAAGTAATATATCATATTCATGATTTTTAAATGCAGAAATTATTTTTTCATGTGATCCCTTTTTTGAAGTTGTATCAAGATCCATTCTAACCACTCTAGCATTAAATACTTTTTTAATTTCTTCTTCTACTTTTTCTGTCCCAGTACCTAAGGTTTTAATTGCCTTCTCACCACAGCTAGGACATATATCATTCATCTTATCTGCATACCCACAGTAATGGCATCTTAATGTATTAGAAGTCTTATGGTACGTTAAAGTAATATCGCAATGAGGACACTTTGCAGTATAACCACAATTAGAACAAGTTATAAAAGATGAATAGCCCCTTCTATTTAACAATAAAATTATTTGTTCATGCTCCTCAAGTCTTTTATTTACCTCTGTAATTAATTTTGAAGAAAATATACTACCTCTATGTTTTTCCTTACTCATATCAACTATTTCTACTAAAGGAAGATTATTAGTATTTACTCTATGTTTTAACTCTACCAATGTATATAGACCTTTTATACTTCTAGCATACGTTTCTAAACTAGGTGTTGCACTTCCTAATATAACAATCGCATTATTATTTTTCGCTCTTTCAATTGCAATCTCTATAGCACTATATTTAGGATTATTATCCTGTTTATAAGATGTAGTGTGTTCTTCATCTATTATAATAGCTCCAAGATTTTTAAATGGCGCAAATACTGCACTCCTAGCTCCAACTACTATGTGTACCTTGCCCTCTACTATTTTTCTATATTCATCATATTTTTCGCCTTCACTAAGTCTACTATGAAGAACAGCTACTTCATCACCAAACCTTGACTTAAAGTGATATACCATTTGAGGAGTTAGAGATATTTCAGGCACTAGAAATATACTATCCTTACCCCTATTTAACATTTCTTCTACTATTTCCATGTAGACTACGGTTTTACCAGACCCAGTTACACCATGAAGTAAAAAAACACTTGATTGTGTTTGGGATAATATTTTATTCTTTGCTTCTTGTTGTTCTACAGTTAATTTAAAAGTCTCTTTTTCTTTATTAATATCTTTAGTAACTAATCTATATTCTTCAATAAGAGACTCTATTATAATACCATTTTTTATTAAAGTATTTACTCCAGATACTGATATCTTATTAACTTCTTCCTTTTTTACTTTGCCATTGATTCTTAAATACTCAACAATTTTTTCTTGATTTGGTTTAAGTTTAGGAAAAGAATTACTACAAAGTTCAACATACTTAATCTTCTTTTTATTTATAGTAGTTTTATTTTGTGCCTTTAATGCTTTTGGAAGCATAGTTTGATAACAAGATATTAAAGTAGAAAAATACTTTTTACTCATAAACTGGCCTAAGTGTAACAACTCATTATTTAGTATAGGTTCCTCATCAACTATAGATATTATTTCTTTTAATTCGTAATTATCGTCTGTACTATTTACTAAATCAAGAACAAAACCTTCTAATTCTCTACTTGCAAATGGTACTTTTACTCTCATACCTATTTTAATTTTTTCTATATATTTAAAAGGCACAATATAATCAAACGTTTTATCTACATTTATATTGTTTATTTCAACCAAAACTTTTGCAATCATATGTGCCTCCTTATATTTATTTTATTTTTTTCTTTATACCTAATGCTTTATCTATTTCTTGCTTCTTACCTTCATCAAGTAGTGAATACTGACTATATCTTAAGAAGAAATCTGTACTAGCTTCACTATCATCCATTATAGTATTATATAAATCCATTCCTTCTTTTGTATCACATATTCTAATTAATTTTTCATCTAATTTACTTACATCATCCTCTTTTTTTAAATAATTTAAGTAATCTCTTGCATCTTCTGTCATCGTCTTCATTAGTAAAAGAAAGTTATCAGTATCATAAGTCCTTAAATTACTTAAAAATTTGGTGGCATTAGATGCAGCATCCAATCTTTTAAATAATACTTCCTCATACTTTGATTCCATATAACTATTTAAATATATATCCAATATATTTTTAGTAGTTATTTCGATACAACAATCCATTTTCTCATACATATATGAAGGAGATATATTTAAAAAATATCTATCCATATCCTTATCAGCACTTAAAAATAAAGATCTTTTTGATAGATAACCTCTACCAAAGAAAATCTCATTATTCTCTAGTAATAAATCGAGAAATAAATCCTCTTCTTCGACAAGATTTACTACATCATCTAATGTTGTAACATCAAAAAGAGCTTCCCTACTTATTACATAAAGCTCTGCTTCTTCCTCTATATTTTCATCTTCTATAGTTTCTACTTCTAATAGTTTTATTGAATTTTCCAAATAAAAAACAGGATATAATGCAGACAAAATCATTCTAAATAAATCAGGATGTTCTCTTTTTAACATATCCATATATAAAGAGAATTCATCATATCCCTTAGAACTACTAGGATCGCAAAACTCCTCCATTAAAAGTCTTCTTATAAATTGATTAACATTATATACCTCGTATTCCACTTAAAACCACCACTAACTAAATAATATCAAAATATACTACTTAGTACAATAAATTTTTGATTTTTTCTATTATTTATGGTATAATATGCAACATTAAATGGGGTGAAATGTGATGGAAGAAATATATAAGTTATTTCAAGACCAATATGGATATATAGCTAACTTAGATTTAGTAAAGGAATTCTTACAAAAACAAAACCTTAACAGTGAAGAAATAACTTCTATAATATTAAAAATATATTCCAATAACTTAGAAGTTAAAAAGACGCTTAAAAAGAAAAATGAAATAATTAAAAACATGAACTTAACTACAGACTATACATCAAGAGAAAAAGAAAAAGAAAAAGTAAAAAAAGAAACTATTAAAAGTGAAAAAACTACAAATATACCACAAATAAATACTCTATTATACATAAGTGGATTATCAAAAGATATGGATGAAGAAACTTTAGAAAAATTAATACCTAGTACCAATGAGAATTTTAATGATATTATAAATATGACTCTACTAGACTTAATAAAAATGAAAGTTGATTTAGAAAAACTGCAAAAAGAAGATAAAGAGTTAAGCGTTTTAATAGATGAAGAACTAGAACAAATAGAAAGTAAAATTAATTTATTAAAAGATTATAGAGCATCTAAAACAAAAGTAAAAGTTAATACAGATAATATAAGATTAATATTTACTCCATCTATAATCGCAGACTTTAACTCATCAAGTATACCTAGAGAATTATATAAAGACTTTCTATCTTTAATATTATCATTTAAAAAAGGACTACCAAAAAACTATAAAATATTTAAACCTGGTGGATGTAATTATACAGTCTCAGAAGTTAGAATTAATGGATTAAGAATATTATATGATAAGTTAAATGATACAACATATTCCCTATACTATGCATTTAAAAAAAGTGAAAGAGATACATATTATCATGATACTCTAGTATCAAGAGCAAATTCATATTATGAAAACAAGTATGATATTTTAAGTGAATATTATAAATCAAGTACAGATTATTTTAAAGAACACGAAGAAAGTGAAAAAAAGTTAATGAAAAAACTTAGTGGTGATGAATATGGAAGAACTAATTAAAAGAATTGATGAAGAAATAGAAAATTTAAAGCAAGAACTTTCAACACATAATAAAGAAGAACTTGAATTCTTTGAAAGGCTAACTAAATTCTCAAGAAAAAGCTTGTATGAAATAGATAATATTGACCCTACTGACATAATATTGGGTTATATAAGGTTTTTTGATGAAGAAACTCCATTTAGAAAACTAAAAGATGATATGGAAAGAATTTGTTACATTGATAACTTTAATTTAAATGATGTAAATAAAATATTTGAAAACTTTAATATATTCAATGAAAAAAATGCCTTAGATTTATTAAAAAATGAATGTGTAGACAACAAAAGAATCAAAGAGCTGGATCTTGAAAAAGACTTTGACGGATTTATAGAAATCCTTAATACAATATTTTCAACCAGTAGAACTGCCATGAACATTTTAATTAATTTATATGAAGAATATGATGAAAAAGGAATGTTTAGTGACCTAACACTATTTAATGATTTAAAAACAATAATTACAACAAATAAAGAATTTAAAGTGTTAGAAACAGATAAAAGTGAACAAACTTCATTACAACTTTCAAAACTATTAATAGATGATTATGAAAATAGTTACAAAGTTTTTGATTATTTTAATTTATTCAAAGTATATCAAAAAAAGCTAGTTAAAAAAACAAACAATCATAAATTTAATGCACTTAAAAAGATATCTGCTTATGAAGAAGCAAAAAAAGCTCTAACTTCACCAAAAGATGCATTACCAACTAACGAATTAACATTAATTAATCCGGATATAGCGTTTGAAATAATAAAATATAAATCGAATAAACTAGAAAAAGAATATAAAGAAGAAAAAGAATTATATGAGATAAACAATAATGAAATCACACCTCTTAATGAGGCTCTCTACAAATATGGAATACACTTTTTTACCTACGAAGAAAAAAAGAAAATATTAGATAATATTAGCTTAAATGATATTAATTTACTATTATCTATACTTGACTCTTCAAAAATGAAGTTTTTATTAAGTGATAAAAACACTTTATTAGAAATAATGTATTCATCAAACCTATCAATAATCTCTAACATAAATGATTTGATTAATAACAAAATAATAAATGAATCGTTTGTAGAGAAAAATATCGGAATATTATTTAATAAGGAATGTAGCGTTTTAGAAAACATCATACCTAAATATATGGATTTTTCAAAAAACTTACAAGCACTTAATAATGCAGGTATACAAATTAATAATGTTAAAAAGCATAATATAGATGTATTATTACAAGATGAAGAAAAACTAACTTCAAAAATTGAACTTGCAAAAATATATGGGTTCGATTTAAAAAATGATGATTTATTAAACTTTTCTATATTAGAGGACTCTAACATCTTTAATATAGTAGATCAGTTGTTAGAACAAGGAATTAATGTTACTACAGAAATACTATCTGATATAAAGAAAAAAGATCCTAACTTTGCAAAAAGAACAAAACTAGCAATAAAAATTGGATTAAATGACTTAATTATTGATAATAAAATTAATCCAATAGTCGCAAATAAAAATAGTTTCTATATTAAAAATGAGGCTATAGATGAATACTTAGAAAATAACATTAATACCCTATTAGAACAAAAATATATAGAATGTTTAGAAAACGATGAAAGATTAGAAATAGATCCAAATCTATTAATGTTTAAAGAGATTAAAATAGTAGAAGAAAATTTTAAAGTAAGTGATACTCTATATAATATAAATGGTATACCTATATCAAGAATTAAATTCTTAAGAAATATGACTTCTCTAGTAAAAAACTTTGATATAAATGAAGATACATCAGTTAAAATTGCAAATGCACTTTTATATAATTCAATACTTACTAATAATCAAATAAAACAACTATCATCCTTTGAAGATACAAAACTAAAAATTAAAAAATAAGCAAAAAACTGCGTTATGCAGTTTTTTTTAGTCTTCTCCTTCTTTTAACATTGTAGTAATAAATATACCATATCCCTTAGCGTTATCTCCCACAATCGCATGCGTTACCGCACCAACTATTTTATCACCTTGTATAATTGGGCTACCACTCATTCCTTTAATTACTCCATTGGTTTTATTTAAAAGTTCTTTATCAGTTATTTCAAATAAAATATTTTTTGTCTTACCAGTTTTATTAATTTTTAATATATTAATACTAAATTCTTCTATATTATTATCTTCTAAAACCGTTAATATTGAAGCATCACCAACCTTAACTTCATTTGGTGATGCGACTTTTTTTAAATTGGATTTATCTAATACTTCATTATAAATTCCATATATACCACTAGTTGTATTTTCCTTTATAGTACCATATGTTACATCATCATCAAATTTGGCATTCTTCTCACCCGTAGTTTTTTCAGTACTTTTAGTAATACCTGTTATCCTAGCTTTAAATATTTTACCATCTTTTATTTCCATCTTTATATTGGAATTTGCTTCTATTATTTCATGACCCAAGGCACCAAATATTTTAGTTTCCGGATCAATATATGTTAATGTGCCAATACCAGTTATTGAATCTTTCACATAGAGACCTGTTTTATATACTCCAGATTTATCCTTAAAAACTTCTAGATTAATATCTACTTCCTTATTTGCTCTTAAAGCAGTAAAGTTAACTATGTTATTTTGCATAGTAGTATTAATTAGTTTTACCATATTATCAATTGAAGTAACATCATTACCAGATACTTTTATAATTCTATCTCCCACTTGAAAGCCTGAATTCTTACCTATGTTTTTACCATTAACTTCATAAAACCCTACAACCATTATTCCATCTGAATTAACTTCTATTCCTATGTTGCCTCCACCAGGAATTATATACTCTGAATAAGCAAATACATTAAATGGTATAATAAGTAATAGAAGAAGAAAAAGCTTTTGTAGTTTATTTTTAAAATTCATGAAATCATCTCCTTTTAAATCAAACTACATTATTATTATGTTTAATATATTAAAAAATATGTTATCTCCATCATTTACCAAAATTTAAAAAAAAATCAAATCATAAGATTTGATTATTTATTAAAAAATGCATTTTCACAGACAACTTTATCCTTATCATATTTATCAGTATTTGAGTATCCTAGTAATGGTAATGTTATACCAGAGAAGAATAATGATAATATAAACCAAGTCTCTGATTTATTAAACTTTTTAGATAAATTATAACTAACTCCTGCCCTTGCAAACATAGCAACAATAGCAGCAATTGTAAAGAACTCTCCGCCACGACCAATAATATTAGCTAAATAAGTTGCGACAAGTCCAATAAACCAATATTCTTTTAAACCAGCAATTTTAACTAAAATCCATAAATTATAAAACGGAACAATTGCTTCCCAACCATTATATCCAGCTTTTTGAAATAATTTATAATTACCAACAATAGTAAAGACTATAAAGATAACAGCAATTGCAATAGTTAAAAACAAAAACATTACTCCAAGTCCTAAGAATGCCGCAAACACTTTACTTGCAGATGTTAATACATTGAACATATTCATTTTTATTCCTCCACTTTAAAGTCTTCTAAAGAGCCATCTTTAGTTAAAATCTTATTAATACTTTCTTCCGCATTTTTAAGCTTTTCATTACAAGAAGATGCAAGCTTCATTGCTTCAGTAAATTTAGTAATCGCATCATCAAGCGCTACCGTACCATTTTCTAATTCCTTAACAATTTCCTCTAATTTTTTTAATGATTCTTCAAAATTCAATTCTTCTTTTGCCATAATTGTTCCTTTCTATTTTATAACCGCAGATAATTTACCATCTTGTAACTCTATAGTTATATTATCTCCACTTTTTAAAGCTTTTACTTTATCTATTACTTTATTATCTTTTTTAACAATACTATATCCTCTTTTTAATGTAAGCATTGGATTAAGTACTTCTAATTTAGATAATATTTTTTCAAAATCATGCTTATTCTTATCAAAAAGTGAACTAATTCCTTTTTTTAAATTATTTTCAAGTAAGTTTAAATCATATGTATTTTTTTCAATTATCTTTTTTTGACTTAATAATAATCTTTCAAAAATATTATCAAATTTCTGTTCTTTTATTTCGTATATTGAAATAGGATTTCTTATTATTGGACTATCCATTATAGAATCTACTCTTTTTGTTTTAAGAGTTATTACATTATTAATACCAACAATCGCACGTTTTTCTAATTGTGATAATAGTGATAATACATCACTCATATTAGGAACTGCCATCTCGGCTGCACCTGTTGGAGTTGGAGCTCTTAAATCAGATACAAAATCAGATATAGTAAAATCTATTTCATGACCAACCGCAGAAATAACTGGAACATCAAGATTATGTATAGCACGTGCCACACCTTCATCGTTAAAACACCACATATCCTCAATTGATCCGCCGCCACGACCTATTATTAAAACATCCAAATCATAACCCTTAGTAAGTTCTATATTTCTTATAATATCACTACTTGCTTCTGCACCCTGTACCAAAGATGGAAATAAAATAGTATTAGCTATTGGCCATCTTCTTTTAATTGTAGATAGTATATCTTTAATTGCAGCACCTGTTGGAGCAGTTATTATACCAATATTTTTAGGAATTTTAGGTATTTTCTTTTTATATTTAGGATCAAACAACCCTTCAGCTTCTAGCTTCTTTTTTAGTTGCTCATATGCAACATACAAATTACCTACTCCATCTTCTATCATATCCGATACATAAATTTGATATGCACCTGTTGCCTCATATACACTAACTTTACCAGTGATTAAAACTTTCATTCCATCAGTTGGTTCAAATTTTAATTTATTAGCACTACTAGCAAACATAATAGCGTTTATTCTTGTATATTCATCCTTAATAGTAAAATATAAATGTCCTCTAGTATGCCTTTTAAAGTTAGATATTTCACCTTTTAAATATATGTTACTTAGATGTATATCATTATCTATAATATATTTTATGTACTTAGTTAATTGTGTAACAGTAACATAATTTTGATTCATACTACACCTCGTTATGATAAATTTTATCTAATGTAGCATTAATCATCTTAGTTACTTTTTCATCACTATATTTCTTAGAAAGCTCAACTGCTTCATTTATCGCAACTACACTTGGTGTTTCTGTATATTTAAGTTCATATATACCAAGGCTTAGTATTGCCTTATCAACTTTACTAAGACGTTCTATGTTCCAATCAACTAAATACTTATTTGCTAAATCTGATATTTCTTTTTGATTTTTTATAATGCCATTTACCATGTCATTAACAAATTCATTTTCTACTTCTAATTGCTCTTTTATCAATTCTTTAACATCATACTTAGTATTTGTACTCTCTAAAATGTATACTTGATACATTACTTTCATAATTATTTCTCTTAATTCGCTTCTGTTTCTCATATTCATGCACCACCTAAACTAAATTTTATCACAAAAGAAAAACAAAGTCATTATAAACTTTGCTTTTCTTGTTTTCTTTTTACTAGTATATCATTATTAATGTGACATGTTTAAAATTCACTTAGAAATTCAAATGTCACATTATTTTTTTAACATATATAAAAAACATGTTAAAAAACGCCAAAATTTTAACATATTCCCTGGTTATGTTAATTTCTAGGTGATTAATTTAACATGTATTCCAGTATATATTGTTACTGTATATTATCAAACTATAACTATAAAGCATAAAATAATAAAAAATGAAATCTATATACTAGCTACCATATAATTGATAGTATCTAACAAGATTTCACTTTATATATCTTTGTTAAAAATTATTTTTAAAATATTCTCTTAAGTATTCCAAAAATTTTAATGTTGTCCTATCTAGACTTTTTTCATTATAAGCAATACTAAACTTAGTAGTTGGATTCATAAAATCTATTGGTATTTCATAAAACGTTTTATCTTTTAATTCTTTCTCAACACATTTTCTAAGACCCCAGCCAATACCCATATCTTTTTTTACAAGTTCTTTTATAAGATCAATTGCATATATTCTAAGATTAGTAGTAGCTATCATATTTTTCCTTTTAAACATTTCTTCAAGTGAATTTATATCATCATACCCTCTAGTTGGTAATATAAGTGGGTATTCAACCAATCTTTTACTATTATTTTGCATATATAAATCATAATACTTTTTTGAAGTAAAGAAACAATTTTCCATTTCACAAAGTATCTCTTCTTTATAATTAGAATCATTTATAAATATAGGATACTGAAGTATTACAAAATCAAGTTCTTTATTTTTTAGTCTTTCTCTTGCAACTTCTGTGCCGCTCGCAATAACATCAAATTTTACCTTTGGATATTCTAATACAAAATCCTTAATTAATTTTGGCAACATAAACAGTGAAATATGTGAATATATTCCTATTCTAATCTCACCAGTTAATTCCTTATCACTTTCTGTGATAGATCGCTCTGCCATCAAAATATTATTAAATGCATTTTGAACATACCCCATAAGTTTTTCACCATTTTCGGTTAACTTAACACTTTTATTTCCACGAATAAATAGTTGGGTATCTAATTGTTCTTCTAACTCTTTAACGGATCTGCTGATTGCCGGTTGTGATACATGAAGTAATTCTGTAGCCTTCGAGAAACTTTTACACTCTGCAACCGCATAAAACGCTCGATATTTGTTAAAATCAAAATTACTATTATAAATTCCCATATATCCTCCTAAATTGTCTCTATATTAACATACTTTTTTCTTTTTTCAATACTTTTTCTCTATTTTTTAAAGATTTATCTAAAGAACTATCAAGTTTTTCTATAATTCTAACATCTTTTGGTAACTCTTCAAGAGATAAAACATTATCTCTATCAAATTCTAATGTAGTAAAATCTTCATAAAATGATACTTTAAACAAATGATTATTTTCTATAAAAGACAATTCTGCTTTTGTCACTTCATCAATAATTTCATTTTTATTAAGTAACTCATTATATGTTAATTCATCAATTTTTTGATCCCCTATAACCACACTTTTATTACTTCTATTTGATACAACTTGTAAAAAGTATGTTGAATAATCTCTATAAGTTCTTTTTACCAAAATTGTATCTAAATAAGGAGGTAATCCAAAATCCATATATTTGTTATTTACCTGAATTGTTCTTGAGTTTTCATTAGTATACTGATAGAAATCATCAGGATCTGTTTCAATAAGATACTTCTCTTGATTATCTTTTATCCCATAAGTAATATAATCTTTAATATGATTTATAACCTGATCAATTTCTTCTTGAAGAGGAACATCACTCTTAAATAATTTTAAATTTCTATGTCCTACCCATGCAGTTGAAGTCAAGTAATCAATACTCTTAGCCCATTCAGCTTCTTCAAATCTAGCTTTATTATTTTCAAGACTATATTTTTTTGGAAGACATGTAGCAGTTGAAAGTAAGTCAATAACAAGATCGTACTGATCAAGAATTTCTAATTCCTCCATATCATTTTCTGTAACAAGACGTTCAAATTCTTCCTTACTATTTAAATATGCTCTTCCGTCTAAAAGTCCCCTATCATATATAAATAAACACATATCTGCATCATACCCAAAACGAACAGCTTGTTCTGTTAACTCTTCCTTTGATTTCTGAACTCCAAATAATATGTTTTGAAAATCATATACATTATTTGCTTCTACTGGTGTTATACCATTTGAAATTAATTCAGTTGCTGTCTCAGGTACAGTTATTAATTTTACCTTCTTACCATTTAAATGAATTATGTTTTTATATTTTGAATCAACATCATTTTCTGATAATGCCTTAATTGCATTTAAAACACTAGTTTTACCACCTGCAGGTCCCCCTGTTAGTGCAATCTTAATAATATCCATTTACTAATCCCTTTCTTAAAAAACTATTGGCCATAAAGTTTTTATAACCCTATACTAGCAACCCATTAATAATAATGCAAATATAATTTTTTTATAGGAATTATAACAAAAATTAATAAAAGACCCAAGTCTATAACTTGAGTCTATAACATTACCTATATTCAAAGAAGAAATCTAATATTCTTACCTTGTCTCCTGGTTCAGCACCTAATTCAATTAATTTATCATCTACACCCATTTTTCTAATCTTTTTAGAAAAACGAGCTAATCCCTCATCAGTGAATTTAGTCATTTTAAATATTTTTTCTATTTCATCTCCACGAATTACCCAGCAATCATCTTCCTTAGTAATTGTATAAGGTTCATCCTTTTTAAATTTATACAACACATGAGATTCAAATTTATCATCTTCATACAATGCAGTAACAGGAATTTCATCTAACATATCCGCAAGTGCAGTTACAACATCCTCTAATCCAGTATTAGTCATTGCACTTACTTCAAATATTTTTTTATCTCCTATTTTTTTCTTAAACTTTTCAAGATTCTCTTTTGCAGAAGGTAAATCCATCTTATTAGCAATTATAATTTCTGGTTTTTTTAATATATCTTTATTAAAATTTTCTAGTTCTTTATTTATAGTAACATAATCTAAATAAGGATCTCTTCCTTCAAACGCACTCATATCTATTACATGAGCAATTACCCTTGTTCTTTCAATGTGTTTTAAGAATCTATCTCCTAGTCCTTCACCTAAGGAAGCACCTTCTATTAAACCGGGTAAATCAGCAATTACAAAACTTCTTCCATCCTTAGTTCTAGCTACACCAAGATTAGGATTCAATGTAGTAAAGTGATATGCCGCTATTTTTGGCTTAGCCTTTGATACGCAAGATATAATAGTACTTTTACCAACACTAGGCATACCAACAAGACCAACATCCGCAAGTAGCTTTAACTCTACTTTTAATTCTTTAACTTCACCAGGCTCTCCATTCTCAGCAAAGTTTGGCGCAGGATTTGATTGTGTTTTAAATGCAGTATTACCACGTCCACCACGTCCACCATATGCAACTACTACCTCATCATCCTTCTCTTTTAAGTCCGCTATTATAAAGCCAGTTCCTAAATCTGTAACTATAGTTCCTTGTGGTACTTTAATAATAACATCTTCTGCAGCAGCACCATTTTGGTTCTTACCTCTTCCGTTTTCACCTTTTTTTCCTTTAATAGTTTTCATATATCGTAAATCTATTAATGTATGTAATCCCTCATCTACTTTAAATATAATGTTAGAGCCATGTCCACCATTACCACCAAAAGGGCCACCCATTGCTACATATTTTTCTCTTCTAAATGCTAAGCAACCATCTCCACCATTACCGGCTTCAACTTTTATTACAACCTCATCTATAAACATATTATTAATCCCCTTTCATAACATAATTTCAGTATATAATGCAAAACATAAGTGGTCAAGTAAAACTTAAAAAGAAGATGATAGTCATCTTCTCTTTAAATAATGAAATTATTTATTATTTATACTAAGTCTTAAAGTCTTTGATTCAGACTTTTCTTCCATTTCTTTTTCCATTAATACAGAAGCAACTTCTACAGAATGTGCCTTAAGTCCACCCTTTTCAAGATCATTTATCAATGCTTTTACATTTCTCTCATGAATTGAAGTAGGTACTTCTTCATTTAAAGAAACTTCCATTCTTTTTCCTAAACTTCCTTGAAATATATCTGGACACTTATCTAAAAGTTTAGAAACAAGACTCCTATCTTCAAGTAGATCTAAATACAAATCATCTGAAAAATAAAATTTATTAAGCGAATAATCTTCATTATTATTCGAAATAAGAGAGAAACTACATTCTTCATCATTTGAAGAAAAATAATCTTTTAATTCTTCCATATTTTTAAAAAGTAGTATAAATGCTTTCATATCTTCTTCATTAAGAGAAAGTATCTTACGTCTATTATTACTGCTATCGGTTTTAACTAATGTGGTTTTCACGCTTTTAAGCCTCCTTATTTATATGAAACATCTAATGTTTCGCCTTTTTCGGCGTGCGTTCTACATTTTATCAAAAAAAAGATGATTTGTCAATTACTAATCACCTCTATTAAGCATACAAATTACTACAAAATACGCTATCTTCTCTTAAATAGTGTATAACCAACTAATGCAATAACCAATCCAACCAACCCAACTATAACATAATTTAAGCTCTTAGGATTATTTACCGCATCATTTACAACTGCACCTGTTAAAAAGTATTCAGAACAATGATTAATAACAAATTCAGCATAGCCATCTTTTACCTTAATATTTTTCTCAACAAATTCAACCTTTTTAGTCTCTTCATTGTAATAATATAAGTACAAATTATCACCATCACTAAACTTATCTTTAACATTAACCTTTATCTTAGCATCTGTAGGTAAATCACCATGATGAGAGAAAGATATATAAACCTTATTCCCTTCTGGTGCTAGTCGGTCTATCTCTTCTTTTTTAGTAGATGTAAAATCTATATTAAAATTAAGAGTTATTTTATCTTTTATTTTGTTTTTATCAAAACTCCAGGAATAACTAAGACCTGTAGACTTTTCAGTTAATCCAATTACTACTTCATCATTTTTAATTGTTTTTGTTATATTATAATCGCTTTCATTTATACCGACAATGTCTACATACGGAGGTACTTCATCTAAAACCGATGCATAACAAATCGTTGGTATAAATAAAATTGCTATTAAAAATATTAGTAATTTTTTCATAGTACCTCCGGTATCGTTAGCTTTTAATCAATAATAATGTTAATGGAACCAATTGATAAGTAAATTTAATTAACATAAGTAGGATAATATTATTATTATATTTTGTATAAGCATAAGAAAATAAAAGTGCTGGTAAAAAATATGATAAAATATCAAGAACTATTGTCTTAGAACTAAATCCTACAAAAGCAAAATTAATTAGTGTATAAACAGATGCACTTACTAGTATAAACACCCACTTATTCTTAATAACATCACTTATTGATTCTCTAAATATTAACTCTTCAGCAACAATTGCAAAAACCATTGTTTTAAAGATTTTATATGTTAAATTTAATGTATTTGAATCAAACAATAATTTTGTATTTCCATCTTGCATATTACTAGCAGTTGGCCATAACAAATCAGTTAATACCCCCATGCATATATTAAAAATAAATATAATTGCAAACCATAGCACAACAGTTTTTATAACATCAATAACCTTATAGTTTTCCTTTAAATCCTTAAGATCATTTTTTAAATTTTCACGATAAGCAAACACTATACAGATCAAGAAAATCAAATCGGCTGCAAAAGATATTAATGTTGTATTTACAATATTAAATGTAGAAAATACAATAGAAATAACATTTGAATAAAGTAAATAACATATAAAAACCAAAAGTGTTTTGATAAGCTTTTCACTTGCATTTTTCTGCGAAGTATTATTTTTCATAGCCTTTTCCTTCATATGAACACCCTACCTTTATTTGATTATAACACACAGGTTAAACTTACTTCAAGCATTTCCAAAAGCTTTCAACAAAAAAGACTCTAAAAAGAGTCTAGTTTACATATTAGAAGAATCTAGATAACCATTTCCACATAATCTAAAAGCCTCCCTTCTTTTTTATACTAGTGAATAATCACTTGTTTGTATCACTTTTTTGTATTCCCCTCTGACAATATAAGTATATACCATTTTTAGGAAAAATACAATAGTAATCAAACATTGTATATCATTTTATTTATAGAAACATTTAAAAAAATGTAACTACCCAGAAAATAAAAAGCAGCATCAAAAATAGATACTGCTTTATATATATAAAATTAATCCTCTACTGGATAACAACTAACTTGCTTCTTATCTTTTCCTAAACGTTCAAATTTAACAACTCCATCAACTGTTGTATAAAGAGTGTCATCTTTTCCTCTTCTTACATTAGTTCCAGGAAATATTTTAGTTCCTCTTTGACGATATAGAATTGAACCCGCAGTTACTGTCTCACCGTCACCAGCTTTTGCTCCTAATCTACGTCCTGCTGAATCACGTCCGTTAGATGTTGAACCTTGTCCTTTGTGGTGAGCAAACAATTGTATATTTAACTTAAACATCATTATTCCTCCTCTATCTTTATATTTTTAGGATAATCATTTGCTAATTCTTTTAGCATATTTAACATATTTAATATTAGATTATCAACTATTTCATTGTTCTTATTTACAACTATTATAAAATTATCTTTTTTTTCTTCATAAGTAATATAATTCTTATCAAACATCATAATTGCATTTATTGTAGTTATCATAATAGATGAAGCACTACTACAAACGATGTCTCTACCATAATCATCATATTCTGTATGACCTAACAAATTAATCTTTTTAAATTTATTATTTTCTTTTTTAACTATAACTTTTAACATTGATTAACCATTAATTTTTTCAATAAGAACTTTAGTATATGGTTGTCTATGTCCTTGGCGACGACGGCTTGCTTTAGATTTTTGAGTATATTTAAAAATTCTAATTTTTCTTTGCTTACCATGTTTTTCTACTTTACCAACAACAGTAGCACCATCAAGATAAGGATTACCTACCTTTGAATCGATCATTAATACTTGATCAAATACAACTTCACTTCCAGCTTCTTGATCTAATTTTTCAACATAGATTGATTCACCTTCAGATACGTAGTATTGTTTACCACCAGTTTTAATTACTGCTTTCATATTATCCTCCTTTATATTTTCTAGACTCGCTATTAAGGTACTTATAAAGTTTCTAAACCTTTTCAATGCGGTTTGAACCCATAAAGGCTACAAACATTAAGAGTTTAACATAAATTCACTAGATAGTCAAATGTTTTTAGGTATAATTAGTAATTAAATATTAAATCCAAATTAAAAAAAATAGATCACTTTAAAATTGTGACCTAATCCACTTTAAATTTAAATCCATCTACTCCAGATATAACATTTTTTAAATTTAATTTTTCAATTAAATTTTTAATATCATTTCCCATATGAGTTGTAATAAATTTTACATTATTATACTTAGTCGCTAAATATTCAACATCATTAATGCCTATATGTGCTTCATTTCCTATTTCTAACGTTGTATCAATTATTATATAAGAACTTATATTACATAATTTTTCAACATTACTACATAAGCTAGTATCCCCTGTAAAAAATATACTTTTATTATTTATAGCAAATATATAACCATATGCTTCTTTCATTCTTCCGTGTTCAACTCTTACACTGCTTATTTTTAAATCATCAATACTTATTTTTTCATTACAATCAACATAGGTTATTTCAATTTCATTTAAATATTTATTATATGAGTTAGGAAAACAAAGCTTAGTTATTGCTTCAACTTTTGATTTTAATTCACTACCCCCAATTAATGTTATTTTCTTGCTTCCTCTTGAATATATTTCCGTCAATAAAAATGGTATATCAAAAAAATGATCTCCATGGAAATGAGTAATAAATACATACTCTATATCAATAATATCCTTACCCATTCTTTTTAAAGCTTTACAGCATCCATTAGGTATATCTACTAAAATTTTATCATTTATTAGATAAGATGCACTATTAACTGAAGTAAATATCGAACCGCTTCCAATAAATTCTACTTTCATATTATCACCCTATAAATATTTTAACCTTTAGTTTTTTCAAAGTCAATTAATTAAAATATGTTTCCAACATAATTAACAATTAAACATTAAAAACAATCCAACTTACCATTGGATTGTTATATTTCAACATCATTACTGCTAATCATTTCATCGCTCCTCTTTAATTAAATTAATTATTCTTTTAATTATTATTATAAATATGCTTATTTCTTGTGACTTTATAAAAATATTTATTATTTGTATACAGTCTAAGAAAATAGAAATGAGATGTTGATGATTTTTAATTATTCTTTTAAATTTCATAATCTCACCTTTCTTTAGGCAAGATAATCCTAACATCAACATACAATAAATAATTTTATTCTAGCAAACAGTATGAACTACCTTGCCCCTATAATTGTTTTTCTAACATACTTCATCCTTTCTTATAGTGGGTAGGTGCAACACTAAACATTTAACTATTATATAAAGTTAATTAGAGTGTGATACCCTACACCAACTATATTGTAAATATTTCTTGTATTATAATTTTTCATGCTATCACACTCCTTTCATAAATAATACAATTACATAATAAATTGCAAATTACATTATGTCAACCATTTTTTGTTAACACTGTATCTATACATTAAAAAAGATAGTTAAATAACTATCCATTTAATTACATATATTTTTCCATTGATTTCATCATTTGGTTAATTTGCTTTTGTGAAGGTTTTCTTCCCATCTGCATCATTAATGCTTTAATCATTTCCTCATTTATTGGAGGATTCTTTTTTAAGTAGTTAGTCATAACTTTCTTTGCAATAAAGAAACCAATAACTGCACCTATTAAAATTCCTATAAATACTTGCAATATATCAAGCCACATATTAGTCACTCTCCTTATGTATCTATTTTACTAAAAATTATATGTTTATACAAGTATTTTTATATTTGATAAGAAGAAATAATCATTATTTATAAAGTCACATACAAAGTAATTTCTATTATCTAATGCTAAAGTATTAAAAAAATCTGTATAACTTTTATTAGTATTAATAAGTATATATGAATACTTAACTTTTAAAGCACTTACTTCATCTTTATATAAATTATTAATAATATGATTATCTCCTTTTTTTACATAAGTCATTTTATTATGTAGTTTTAAAAATATGTTTTTATCAAGTTCATCCTTATCTATTCTATTAGCTAATTGTTTAAACATATTAAACCCATATTCTAAATCCTTTTTCCTCATGTAATATAATTGATGTAGTACATTATATAAACTATTTGGAGTTTCCTTATATAAATCTACATATTCACTTCTAATATCAAAAACATAATAAATTCTCATTTCCTTCACCCATAATAATAGTAATATTTATATAGTAAGAAAAATGTCAAAAAAAAAGAACTACTTTAGTAATTCTTCTATTTTATTTTCGATATATTTTGCATCAAAATTATATTTATTTAACACATCTTTATAATTTCCACTACTACCAAATGTATTCATTGTAAATAAATGAGATTCATCACTTACAAACTGGTACCAAGAATATGGAGATGAAGCCTCTATAACAAATGTCTTAGATTTATCTGGAAGTATATTATCTATATATTCCTTACTCATTTTTTTAAATCTTTCTATAGATGGCATACTTACTACTCTTGTATCTATTCCTTTTTCTGTTAAAAGGTTGGCAACTTCAAGCGTTAATTCTGCATCTTCGCCAGAAGAAATTAATATTGCATCAAGACGTTTTAATTCTTCTTTTAATATATATGCACCATTCTTAACCTCGCCTACCTTAGTAGAATCAAGTATATTAACCTTATTTCTACTTAAAACAATAACTGAAGGCTCTCTTGTATCAAATATAGATTTGTAAGAGCCAAGTACTTCGTTCGCATCAATTGGCCTATAAACATTAAGATTTGGAATACTTCTTAAAGATATTAATTGTTCTACCGGTTGATGAGTTGGTCCATCTTCACCTACTGTAATTGAATCATGAGTAAAAACATATATAACTGGTAAATTCATCATTGCACTCATTCTTATAGCAGGTTTCAAATAATCAGAAAATGATAAGAAAGTAGATACAAAAGGTGTAAGTCCTACTAAAGCCAATCCATTAGCAATACCACCCATTGCATGTTCTCTAACTCCAAAATTAATTGTTCTATCTTCATAATCATTTAATTTTGCATAAGTAGATGAAGCAACATCAGCACTACCACCAATTAGTAATTTATAAGACTTAGCAATTGCGTTTAGTATTTTACCAGAAGTTACTCTAGTAGCTTCGCAATTATCATCCGGAATATCATAATATAAATCTTTTAGTTTAACACTCTTTTTAGGGTTATCTAATTCATTTAATATTTCTTTATCCTCTTCACTTAAAGAAGAAATTTTACCCATCCATTCTTCTATTTCAGCATTACATCTAGTTGAAATGTTTTCACTAAAGTAAGTACTTGCTTCTGAAGATATTTGGAATGGTATATCTCTTAATCCTAATTTTTCTTTAATTTCTTTTACATCTTCACTGTCTAATATAGAACCATGAACCGCTTTTGTACCTTCAAGTCTTGAATATTTACCTATTGTTGTTTTAAATTCTATTATTGTAGGTAAATCACTTGTTTTTGCTTTAATAAATGCATCATTTACTAAAGTTAAATCCTCAGGATCAGAAACAGTTATTACGTTCCAACCAATTGATTCAAACCTTAATTTAATATTATCAGTAAATGTTGTATTAGTATCACCATCAAGTGATATACCATTAGAATCATATAAAAGTATTAATTTATTTAGTTTTAACTTACCAGCAAGTGATAATGCTTCATAACTGATTCCTTCCATTAAGTCACCATCACCACATAATGCATAAGTATTAAAATCTATTACACCATCTTTTAATAAACTAGATAAGTATTTTTCACCTATAGCCATACCAACAGCATTTGCAATTCCTTGGCCCAATGGACCAGTAGCACAGTCAACGCCTGGTGTTATGAGTTCTGGATGTCCCGGTGTAATTGAATCTAGTTTTCTAAACTTTTTTAAATCATCAAGAGTTATATTATATCCTGCCATATGAAGCGTAGCATACAAAAGCGCAGAACCATGTCCTGCAGACATCACAAATCTATCCCTATTTATCCAATTTGGATTATTTGTATCTATCTTCAAATGATTTTGATATAGTGTAGCAATTATAGGTGCCGCCCCAAGAACTATTCCTGGATGTCCACTTCCTGCCTCACTAATCATATCAATCCCTAAACCTCTAATATTATCTACTACTTTTTTATCCAAGGGATTTGCATCTTTTTTCTTTATTAACATATCTCCACTCTCCTAAGATATTACATCTTATTTAATTAAGCTTTTATTTAATACTTTTTCTTTTTTCATTTCTTTTTCTATCATTCTTTTAATGTTTCTACCAAAAATTGAATTATCAAAATAATGATTATTTAATTTCTCTATTCTACTATTATATTCATCAGAACTTATATCTGCATTCTCATATTGAAAATATAATTCAGATTGTTCAGCTTTATATCTATTTAAAGTGAATTCAACCAATTCCTCAGTTTCAAGATCACTTCCATATAAAAGATATGGATTAAAATATAAAGTGCCTAATATTCTAGTTCTATCTGTATCTTTATCTAAAAAAGATAAAACTGCATTTTCACTAGCATTAAAAAGAAGGGATAAATCTCCTTCTGTTATATTCAATCTTTTTAATTCTTTAGAAACATTACTGCTATTAACTATTGTCATATATATTCCTCCGTTTCTGTAGGAATATATAATACTATTTTAAGATAAAATTGTCAAATTAGCCCCATAATTTTTCTGGATATATATTATTTTTAATCATTTCATCAATTGCAGAAGTTAATTCATTTTTATCTTCCTTATAAGTCATACCATGCCATACAGCATCTGTTTTAAGTATCTTACATGTTACTTTACCCTTCTTAATCTGTTCAAACACTACAGTAGGTATTAAGTATTCACATGTATCTAGCAAATCTTTATTTTCTTCTAAGAAACTTTTGAATCTCTCCTCAAGATAATCAAATATTTCAGGTTTAAACGCAAATAAATTCATAGATACCAAACATGAAGAAGGAACCTCAAATGGCGCTCTTCCATCAAGTGGAGTTGCAATTATTCTTGAACCATTTCTCTCAACTGAAGACTCAACTAATTCAGTTAAATAATCCCCATTACTTCTACAAATTCCTCTTTTTACAGCACCATTATCAGTTATAGTATTTCCAACATAATATCCTGCCATTGCATAACAATTACTACTATTGTTTTCTCTTAAGAATTCTGATATTACTTTATAAGCATCAAATCCATAAAAATCATCAGCATTTATTATAGCAAATGGTTCATTTACTACATCCTTACAACAAAGGATTGCATGTGCTGTCCCAAGAGGTTTAACTCTGGTGATAGGGATATTAATACCAGCAGGAACATTATCATTTTTCTGAAAAACATATTCCACCTTAATTTTATCCTCTACTCTTTTTCCAACTGTTTCTCTAAAAATTTCATAGTTTTCTTCTTTAATTATAAATACTACCTTAGTAAAACCACATTTAATGGCATCATATATTGAATAATCAATAATGAATTCACCATTTTTACCTACAGGTTCAATTTGCTTTAAACCACCAAATCTGCTTCCCATACCAGCAGCTAATATAACTAATGTCATAAACCCTCCTATTTTTCATTAGATATTTTATTTATATATTCTTTAGCGCTCTCTACACTCTGTTCACTTGGAAACATAACATATAATTTTTGATGTGGATATGAATAAGTAAGTTCCATAGAACCAGTACCAGTTACTTGTGTATCAAGTATTTCATATTTAGTTATATCTTCTAATTCATATTTAATAAATGCAGTTATATCCTTCATATCCATGTTAGTTGCAAATTTACCATCTAAAGAGTCAAGAATTGATGTATAATCAGTTACTACCATTGCACTCTTTGATAGTTTATTGAATATTCCTTTTATTACTTCTTGTTGATTCTTAATTCTATGATTATCACCTTCAACGTATGAATGTCTTTCTCTTGCAAAACGTAGAGCACACTTACCATTAACTGTATTAGTACCAACTACATATTTACATCCATCTAAACTCATTGCCTTATCAGAATATATTTCAATTGGTCCAATTGTATTAACAAGTGACTCAACTGTAGTAAAGTTTACTCTTACATAATAGTTTATATCTATTCCAAATAAATCTTCTATAGTTTGAACCACAGTATTAATTCCATATATACCAGCATGAGTTAATTTATCTTTATAACCTGTTTTACCATGTAATTGAACATAATAGTCTCTTGGTATTGATGTTAACAATACTTTATTAGTATTAGGATTAATTGTCGCAATCATATTAACATCGTTTCTTGTGGTTTTATTAATTGTTCCATAAGAATCCATTCCACTAATTAATACATTAAATGATGTATTTTTAATACTAACCTTTTTGGTTATATCTTCAACATCCTTAGTTATATCTATGGTTTTAAGTACTCTTGTTCTTTCACTAAAATCAGTATATTTTTCTTCTAAATCTTCTTTTATTAGATCACTTACTAATATTGAATCAGTCTTAGCAGTATATAATCTATCTTTTAAAGAATCAATATTCTTAACGGTAGAATAGTTAAGTTCCAATTTTATTTTAGATAATACTTCTTGACTAGTTCCTTCATAATACGTTAAATTCTTACCATATAAATCAGATATCTCATCGTATTTAGATTCTTTCATTACAATTATATAATAACTTGTAATTTCTTTTTTTATAGTATTTAAATTATTCATAAAATGTGTTGTTTTATTTAAATAATATATTCCACATGAATAACCAACTATCATAAGTATAGTAACTATATAAGCAAGGCCTTTAAATAGTTTAAAAACAATATTATCAGAAGATATAAATAGAAAAACATCTGTTATTATAGTTACAATATAACAAGTTGCAACTAGTAACATAAAATATTTATCTGGTATTACATCAATCTTCTTAAGTATAACTATAAATATAGTTGTAATTATAAATAATAGTATTCCTGCAATTATTCCTATAATATTTTTCTTTTTCATAATAACCACCTAACTGACTAAAAAGTCACAATTTCTTTTTATTTTTTCATAGTAGTCTTTACCAGCTACTTTATTAAATAACTTATCTATTTTTTCCCAATTATCAATAAGTGTTGTTCTATCAACTCTATGTAAATCAGTTCCAAGATAATCTACATATCTATGTTTAAGCATATATTTTAAAAGCTTTTCAGCACTATCTCCATATCTACCAATTATACTAGTATAATTACATTGAAATAGTACTCTCTCACGTCTTAATTCATCAACTAAACTATAATCATCTTGAAAATAAGTATATCTTTCAGGATGTGCAATTATTGGTAAATACCCAGCGCTTTTAATTTCAGAGATAATATCAAGAAGTCCTATTATTTTATTATGAAATGGAAGTTCAATGAGTAAGCAATTAGTATCTCCTAGGGTTTCTATATATCCATCCTCTACCAAATTTACTATATTCTCATTTATAAATATCTCATTCCCAATAAATATATTTACATTAATATTATTTTTCTTAAGCTCATCTCTTATTATTTCAAGTTTTTCTTCCTTTATTTCATTGGAAGCACTATATTCACTATCTTCTATATAGTGAGGAGTTATTATAAGATTATCAAAGCCTATAGAACTTAATTTTTTAATAAGTTCTATAGATTCTTCTAAACTCCTTGCTCCATCATCTATTCCATATATTAAATGTGAGTGTATATCTGTCATTATTTCACCTACTCATAGTAATTAGAATATTTACCCCTTTTTGTTGTAGGAGCTTTATTTACAACAACCCCTGCGATATTAGCATCAATTTGTTCTAATGCTTTTTTAGTTTGATTTAATTCATCAATTGAAGTATACCCTATAGTTGTAACTATTATAACTCTATCAACTAGATTTGCTAGTACTAGTGAATCAGGAAGTCCATTAACAGGAACTCCATCAAATATAACTCTATCAAAATTTTCTCTAAATATATTTATTAACTTCTTACAGCTAGAAGAGTTTAAAAGTTCACTAGGGTTTGGTGGAACAGTACCACGTGATACTATATACAAATTTGGTATAGTAGTTTTCTTTATATATTCAGGAAGATCTTCACTAGTTCCTGATATTAACATATTTGAAAATCCTTTAGTAGCAGATTGATTAAATATTTTATGTACTCTTCCAAGACGTAAATCTGCATCAACTAATAGAACCTTTTCTCCTGTTTGAGCAAAAGCCGCAGCTAAATTAGAACTTATAAAACTCTTTCCCTCTCCAGGTACTGAACTAGTAACAAGTAATACTTTAGCATCATCATTTGCAGTAAACTTTAAATTTGTTCTTATTGTTCTTATATCTTCACTAATGTTTGATTTTGGTTTACTAAATACGATTAATTCATCTTTCATTATTTTCTACCACCTTTGCCATACATTTGAACACTACCTAATATTGGAAGTTTAATTTTTTGTTCAACTTGTTCAACTGATTTAATTGTTCTATCAAAGTAGAATATAACAAATGAAATTCCACATCCTAGTACAAGTCCAACCATAACATATATAATAAGTTGTTTAACAACATTTATATTGTATGGAGAAGTTGCAACTGTTGCTTCATCTAATATACTAACATTGTTCATCTTATATAGATCAATTACTTCTTTAGCAAAACAGTTCGCAGTTACATTAGCTATATTTTTAGCTTTAACAGCATCTCTATCAGATACAGTAATTTTAATTATTTCAGTTTCATTAACAGAACTAACAGAAATCTCATTAGCAAGAGATTCATAACTAGTATCAAGTTCTAACTCTTTTATAACCTGATTAAGTACTCTTTTAGATTTAACTATCTCTGCATATGTACTAACCAAGTTTTTATTAAGTGTTACATCATTTTGTGTAATACCATTTGACGTAGTAGTAGAACTACCTAATATTACGGTAGTATATGATTGATACATTGGCTTTTGAATTAAAAATCCATATATACTGCCTAAAATACATACTGCTGCGGTAATTGTTATTATAAAACCTATCTTACCTTTGAAAAAATTAAATAACTCCTTTAAATCGATTTCTTCCACTTATTACACCTCTTTATTCTAGATTTATTCTAGTATAACATAATACAACAAGTTTTTCTATAAAAAATATATTTTTAAGTAAATTTAAAAATTGGCGATTATAAATCACCAATTAATTTATTATTATTTTGATATAATTTTGATGAATAATTAATTATATTGTCATGGGCAAGTCTATAAACATAAAATGATTTTATTACATCAAAAGAATTAATATCACTAGGTTTATTTTTTATTAAATTATAATATTTATTATCAACCATCCAATTAAGTGCTGTTAAATCTGCTTTTTTCTCGTATTCGTCTGTTGATATATCGTCAATAGAACTAATTATACTACCATTTTTTGCTCTATTAAAATCACTTTTACAATGTGCAAGTTCATGTAATAATGCAAAATATATATCAGCAAATCTTTTATACTTTTTTGTTATATATATAGCAGGTTTATCATTTAAAACTTTAAATGCTCCTCTAATTTTAGAACCCGGTAAATCATCTTCAATTGCTAAATATATACCATTTTTATTGAATTCTTTAATTAAAGATTCCTCGTCAAAAATATTTTTCTTTGCCTCTTCTCTTATATAGTTAACTAAATTAGATATATTATTTTTATTATATTCAGAAACTTTTTGTTCAATTACAACTTTATAACAACGTTCCAACCATAATGCCAATAGCTCCGGCTTATCATTATTACTTTTATAAAAAATTGTATTATCTTCCTTATATAATATTTCAGGATTGGTTATTCTAAGATATTTTAATATTCCTTTAGCTACACTATAAGGATTCCTTTCATCACTAAATTTATAATTATATTTCTTACTAAACTCTTTATAATTAAACTTATTTATATATTGCGTTATAGTAATATTATTATTCTTAATATATTCATCAATTAATTTATCCATCTTATAATTAGACTCAACATTTTCTATATAACTAACTGGTATACCAGTAACAAAAGAAATGTTATATATCATATTTTGTGATAATTCAATATTTCCTTTTAATATATCATTTAAATTCTTAGGTGATGTTCCTATTCTTTCAGCAAATTCTTTTACACTAATATTATAAAATTCTAAAAACTCATTTAATTTTTTACCAAACTTATTCATCATAAAAAATCACCCTTACCTTTCTCTAATATACTTCTTTTATACTCTTTTCTACACATAGACTAACATATAAGTTAATCTATGTAAATATATATTTAAAAAGAACTGTAAAAATTCCATTTACAGTTCTTTTCTTTGTATTAAAGTTCTTATCTTACACCCAACTTTTTTTGTTTTCCTTTTAGTTTAGAAATATAATTATCAGCTATTTCATTACATTCCTCTGCTGACAAATCTTTTTGATTTTCTATTCGATATGATATTAATTCATCAATGAAATCTTTTAGATATTTTGGAGCATTTAAAAATTTATATTCATCAGTATAGAACTGATACATATGTGTATTTTTCACATATTTAGCATCACAACAATACAGAGGAAATCCATTATCAGTAAATAGATCAGATATTGAATAATCTGCATCAAGTGGTTGATCTTGTTCTGGAAAATCTCCATTTTTTGATATATATCCACATACTATATTCTTTTCAAAATTGTATTTTAAATTATTATATAGATCAGGATAACGAATCATTTTAATAGTTGCACTTTTTTCTTCAAACACATAATTTCCATCTTCATAATAGCTCACAATCTTAGCTAATGATGAGCCAATAACCTTTAAATCAAAGATTGATCTTTTAGGTAACCTTTTAAGAAATGCATTTCTTACATCTATTACATCACTATATTTTTCTTCTAATACATATAATCCTTCTTCGAAAAACTTTTCTTGTTCTTCATGCTTTTTATCATGTTGCTTTTCTAATTCGTTTTTTGCATTAACATATTCTCTGTCTATCTCACTTAACAAGTCAAAGTTCTTTTTTCTGAATTCAGCCAGTTCATTTTGATAGTTTCTATAAGTTTCTTCTGTTTCTTCTAAAATTTTAAACATAATTATACCTCCCAACTAAAATATATATTAAAAAATTATTAATGTCTAATATATATTTGTGATAGTTAATATTAAAAAAAGTTATAATTAAAATAAAAAACCGGAGCCGAAGCCTATTTTTAAGGTCTCGTCTCCGGTTGAGTGTAAAAAGCACCACACATCATCATAGAAGTGCTTAAATCGATAGAAATAACATTCAATAAAAAAGGCTCTCATGGGGCATTACCTCCTATAAGAGCACGCTTATTTGTTGAAAATCATTTCCTTTTTATTCAATTTATATTGTCTTTTCTAATCAAGTGAGCTAGCATCAGTTATCGATACGTGCCTCTTGGTTTTCTATTATAACAATTTCCATTGATTTTTCAAGAAATTATTATTTATTATGAAAATTTATCGTCTTCAAAATTTTATATCCATTTTTTCTTATAAATCTATCATATACTCTTTTTCTGCAATATTTTTTATATAATACACTCCAACTTGCATTATCATTCTTAAGTGCATTAATTATATCATAATAATCTAATGGAACTAATTCATTTTGAGATTGTTGCATTAAAAAATAATCATCTATATTTTCAGGAGAAATAATAATATGTTTTATTTTTTTTATAAAATGTTCACCAACAGAAGTATTAATAATAATCATATTAATCCCTAATTTGTTTTTACCAAATTTACTATGCCAATAATCCCCTAACCTAATATCTGCGGAAGATTTTGAACGATAATTACAATTATAGCAACATTCATTATAAATCAAATTATAGTTAAAAAAATTATAAAACTTTTTGTTACTAATCTTCCTATTGTTTATAGTAAGCAAAATTTTATGCCATCCCTCACTTTTGTCTCTAAAATTCACTTTATTAACATTAATATTTTTAATTGTTTTTTTCCATAAATTATAAGAAGGAACTCCATGACAAATTAAATCTACCAATACAAATTTATCTCTTTTATTTAATTTTTTTAAATATATATCTATTGCTGCAATTTGACATGGAGTTCCAAATATTATTCCATTCTCCAAACTACTTATTTTTTCAAAAGCATTCACAGTATAGCTTTGCAAATATTTAGATCCTGATAATTTGTTTAAATCATTTATACTATTAATCATAATATGTTCTGCAATATTAGTATTGTTATTATAATAACAGCCAATAACAGGTATATTATTAGATAAAGCATATTTTGAAATTTCGTAAGCAACACCACCTGAAGTGGATTTTTTTATAATTGTATCATCAGCAGATTTCCCTGAGTATAGTTTTGATTTACTTAAACTCACTGAATTGTTATTCAATTGAGGGCACATTTTTTTACATAAACCACAATTAACACACTTGCTTTCATCAATTATAGATGAATAAAATCCATTATCATTTAATTTAATTGAAATACATTTTTTGGGACAAATTAATGTACATAAACCGCAACCTGTGCATTCTACATTACTAATATTTTTTTTAGGATTATGCAACGAATGTTCATCAGAAAATGAATTAAGCAAATAGTTAAGAGAATCACTTCTATATTTTTCTAATTTGTCATTAACTTCAGTATAATTTATTTGATTATTTATATTTATCTGATTAAAACTTGAAATTAACCTGGAATTAAGATTCATTTTATTTAAAATATTATAAACTCTTGAATTTTGAGATTCCAAATTTGTATTTTTAAACCTTTCAAAAATATTAAATTCTTTATTAAAAATTATTGAAAATAATGCGCCATGAAAAGAATCAGTTAAAACATAAGATGCATTATATATCAATTCAACAAATTCTTTTGGGCCTGTCTCCCATGCAATATCATTATTTTTATACAAAGTATTTTTATTTACAGGAATATATTTAATATCTAATCCAGTAACTTTTGCAAGTTTATTAGCAACCTTATTAAATTTTTTATTATCAGATAAAAAATAACATAAGATATACTTTTTATGATATTTTTTTAAATTTAGCGTATTAATCCACTCATCTTTAGTTAGTAAAAGAGTTGGATCTAAAACCCATTTTGCATTATTGCAAGATAATAATTCAATAGCATTTTCTTCTCTAAATGAAATATTTTTGAAATCACTAACTAATTTTTTAATTTTATTTAAAATAAATTCATTTGAAATATTACTTACTCCAATACTAGGTGCATATGCAATTTTCTTATTAGGTTCTAAAAAAGGTAAAAAATAATTTATATCAAAAACATTTGGTGACCAAATTTGATCACTCCCACAAACTACAAATTGATATTGATTACATACTTCAACCAAATCTTTATATCCTTCACATTTATTTGAAATTATAAAATGTTTATGTCTAAACTCTTCATAAATATCATTAATATTTAAAAAATTTTTAGCATATTTTTTTAGATATATTTTATTTAATATTTGATTATAATAATAAGATGGTTTCATATCAAAAAGAGTTTTCTTTCTCACTTTTGGTTCATAATTAATGAATTCAACATTATAACCATTACTTTCTATAATTTTTTTTAAGGCAAAAGCTTGTAAAACACTTCCATAATTATTGTGGGAAAACCAAGTCATTAATCCTACTTTATTCATTACTAAAACAACTCCTTTTTTTAAAAATTAGTTTTTAATTTTTTGGTGAAACATAACAATAAACATCTTACCATATTTAATAATGATCATAATTAATAATACCAAACCACAAACTAAATTAATTATTGAATTACATAAATAATATATTAAACATGAAACCACAAATGCAACAGAAGAATATAGCATTAGTCTTTTGCTTATATTAATATTATATTTTTTATTAAGTATTATTATTCTTAATATGGTATTAAGTAAAAACGATATCAACAAAGAAATTGAAGCACCCAAAACATCAAATCTTTTAAACATAAATAACAAAATTACATTCAAAATCGCAGCAAAAAGAGTTGTGTATAAAGGAACCTTTGAATCTTTTTCAGCCAAGAATTGCGAAGATGAAAAACCAGAAAAAGAATTAACAGCAGTATATATCAGCACTATCGGCATATAAATTTTAGCATTAAAATATTCACCTTTAACAATATAGGGAAAGAAAAAATTTAATAGCATCATAATTACAGTAGTAGAAACCGTTAATACTGCTAAAAATGTATTCAAGCCCTTTTCATAATATTCTTTCTTATATTTATTATCAGCAACTTCAAAAGATGATTCATGCCATGCCATTTGCAAAACACTAACAATTACAACGATAAAGCTTGCTAATTTTGTTGCCATAGCAAATATTCCATTACTTGAATATCCGAAATTTTTACTAATGTATACCTTTGTGAATCCTGTCAAAAGCCAATATGATATTGTAGAAATTGCAATTGGTATTGAAAATTTTATTATTTTTTTTATTAAACAAAAATCAAAATCTTTAATTTTAACATTTTTGAAGACTTTTAAATTTAAGGATATTATAATACATTGAACAAAGTTTCCTAAAACAATTGATAGAAATAAACCACCAACAGTTCTATACTTTAACAATACTATTATTATAATATTTGAGACCAAATTAACTAAAGTATTAACTACACCTGAAACCATATAAAGCTTATTTTTTTTAAATGTTCTAGAAAATGTACCAAATATGTATTGTGCAGCATAACTAATTCCATAAAAATTTACAAAAATTGGAGAAGGAATCTTAATAAAGATTGATACAATTATAAAAAATATTTCATAAATTATAATTCCAAATATAAAAACTATTAGTCCATTGCTTACAACTTTATATTTATCTTTATCCGTTTTATAATCATAAATAAATCTGAATAATCCATCCCAAATTTGAAAAAAAACCAAAGGTACAACTAAAGAAATTATAGATGAAATCAAATCATATTTGCCATAAATTTCAGTATTTATATAAATAGTATAAATAGGGATTAAAATAAATGCCATTAATTTACTTAGAACATTACCAATGAAGTAAATAATAGAAGTTTTAATAAATTTTTTTGTATTATTCATATTACAACCCTTTCTCTAGAGGAAAATCAAAACAATGACCAGCATCAATCACTCTATACTCATGACAGATTTCATAAACTAAAGCCTTAGCTGCAGGACCCATAGAAGCTATTATAATAATATCATCCTTATTAAAATTTTTTGCCAATTTTATAATTTCATTTTTAATTTTATCTAAATCATTATAAGCATTAGAAGAAGCAACTTTAATAAATTTAGTATCAATTTTATAGCATTCTTGGAATTTATTTGCAAATTTCTCATTATTGTGTATAAAAATACATAATTTATATTTTTTTAATGACCATATCTTTGAATAATTTCTTTCATTACCCTTAGAAAAAATAAAAGCATCTCCATAAGTACCATTATTATCAAAATTCCTTTTTACATAATATCTAGAAAAAGCCCAACTAGAAATCCAATTTCTTTTTTTCAACAATTTAAATCCAGACATTTGTAAAAATTGTTTAGGGATGCATAATAAATAGTTTGAATTTTGATAATCATAATTTTTTATGATTTCAATAAGTTCATTTTTTAATTTATTACTATATTTTTGATAGCAAATATCTTCACCATTAATTAAATTGAATTCCCCATCACCAAATCTAATTATGGATTTATTAAATCTATTAGAATAGTCTATAGTATCAAGATCATTTAAAATTTTTAGTTTAACACCAAAAAATGTTAGAAAAAAATGTTTAAAAAGTCTAAAATATAGAATTGTTTTGTTAAGAAACCCTCTTTTAGGAGTATGCCATGTTGGAATACCAATTAAAAGACATATTAATGCAAAAGGATAACTAATAAAATATGTAAAAGTTTTCTCATTATATATTTCTATTTTTTCCCTTTTGCACCAGCATATATATGATATATACAATTTAATTTTTGAATAAAGTTTATTTTCGTTTCTAATACTTTGCAATAAGGATAATGTATATCCATTTGGATTATTTAATAATAATTTTTTATATGAATTTGTATAACCATCATCCAAATATTCAGATACTGACAATGCCTCATTCAAAAACAAGATATTATGTTCTTCATCAATTTTACCAAACATAACATTTTCTGGAATAAATTTATCATCTATTTCAGGATATAGATTAGATTTCAAAACAGATGTTTTATACATTCTACAAGTATCTCCATAAAAATGTTCTCTAGAAATAAATTCAGAAAAATTAACTATCTTCATTTTCAAATTTATTTTTTTTCCAACTATGATACCATTGTTATTTTGTCTTCTACCAACAATACCAGCAATATCATTTTTGTAATATTCATCCCATTTATTTAAAAAAGTTTTAACAGTATTAGGTAAGTAATAATCATCCGAGTCAACAAAAGCAAAAAGTTCTGTATTGCAATTCTTTACACCAGTATTAACCGCTTTATATTTACCACCATTTTTTTGATAAATGTATTTTATCTCAATTTTCTTTTCCTTTATAAATTTATTAATAAGTTCTTTAGTATTATCAGATGAACCATCATCAACGACTAACCAAACAAAATCCTTACACGTTTGAGAAACTAGAGAATCATAACATTTTTTTAATATATATGCTCTATTATAAGTAGGAGTGAATATTGTCAGTCTTTTCATTTTAATCACCGCCTTTATTAACAACCGTTGACAAACCAATAGACAATAATATATATGACATAAAAATATTACTATCAGATGTAAACATAGTATTTTCCGTGATTTGTCCAATTAAAATTGAAGCAAAAATAATTATAGAAATATATGGAATAATCTTATTAGTAGAATGATCTCTTATATATGTGCAGGTTATAAATAAATATGCTGAATATAATAAATAACCAACTAATCCATATGTATATTGTATCGAATAAAACATATTATGCGAATATATCAAATGATATAAACTTTTTCCACAACCAAAAATTCTAAAATCTTTTACTAAATAGCTACATATGTTCCAAATTGATTCACGATCAGAAAAAAGTGTTGGTTTATTAAAAAGTTGAACAGAAATATCAACAAGCCACTTCGAATAATCAGAATTTATAAATTGCATATACTGAGTTGCCAATAAAGTAAAAGAAAGGCAAACTAATAAAAATATTGAATAGACCTTACTAGTTTTTCCAGGATGAAAAGTTATAAAATAATATGAAAAAATTAGAGCTAAAACAAATATTAATGTAGCAGTTCTACAATCAGTAAAATATAATTGAACTATTTGATATAATATAAATAGAAAAATAATAAATTTTTTCTTTTTTTTATTTTCTATAAACAAAGCAAAAATTGACATAAGCATTCCCAATAAACAAAAACCACCAATTGAATTTGGATTCCAATTTACTAAAACATATTTTAAATTATATAATATTAAAATTCCAGTCGAAAACAAAGAAGTAATCATAAATGACTTTTTCCATTTATCATCACTCATCTTTAGATTAACTAATAATGCAAAAGAAGAAACAGTGCCAATTGAAATTATTCCATAATATAAATCCATAGCAATTAATGAACTTATAAAAGAATAAATAAATAAAATTAAAAAGGCAATATTAACTTTATTTGGAATTTTTTTAATGTTTATTATATAAAATAGCATAAAAATTAGAGCAAATATAAAAGATAATCCAATTCCCATCATAAATGATTGTCCAAAATCCGAAAGGATAATAAACATTAAAACATTTAAAAAAGGTAAAATAAAAATATTTAGATCTAATTTTTTACTCTTTATCATATTGTTCACCTCAATTTAATATTTTCATTACTAATTCAAAAAATCTATATCTATAATCATTTAAATAATAGTCAAAAGATGATAAAATATCCAAATGTTCATTGTGTTGTAATTTATATTCTATTTTATCTGCAATTTCATCGATATTGTCATTATCAAAGATTTTGCTTTCATCATTAACATTTAATATATCAATAGCACCAATATTATTTGAAATTAACAAATCACAACCATGCAACAATGCTTCGACTATCGATAGTCCAAAAGATTCAAGATAACTATTTTGTATATATAAGTTTGCTTCTTTCATTATTGCTGCACATTCTTCATATTCTATATTTCCTGTACATTTTACAAAATCATATTTTACAAAAGAATCTTTTTGAACCAAATTACCTGCAATAATATACAATACAGATTTACTCAAATTACTTCTAGAAGCAATTGCTTCACAAACTTTGATATTATTTTTTTGTTTATTATCGCCACCTGTGCTAAATATAATAAATTTATCATTATTTTTATTAATAGTGGTGGATATATTCAACATACGTATAGAATCTAGTCCATTAAAAACATATTGAATATTTTTTTTTGGATAAAGTTGTTTAATTAGATTTTTATATTTGATAGAAACACAAATAATTTTATCAACATCGTTTAACATTTTTTCTTCTGCAATAATATCTCTATTTTCAATGATTCGATAATCCCTTTCTTTTTCTAAAAGGCCATGCATTAAATAAATACTTTTTTTCTTAAAAATACTGCATAATTTCAAACCAAATAAATTAATATGTGAAAAACTACAAAAACATATTACATCAGATGTTAAAGATTTATAAATTAATTCAAAAATTCTTGCAAATTTATTTTTAGCTAAACTATATTTATAAAAACCATTATTCATTTTCAAGAAATATTTATTAACATTAGCTGGTCCACTATTTGAATAAAAATCTCCAACAAAGAAAATTTTTCGATTAATTTGATTGCTACCATTATGCATGGATTTCATTGCATCAATAAAAGAAATGGTTTTTTTATATATTTTATGCTTTCTAATTAAAAATTGAAGGTTAATTATAAATGAGGCCTTTTTAAAAATTCTTTTATAGCAAGCACCTTTTGATATAAAATAATCTTCATTAAACCCTTTAAACCATGTTGATTCATGTTGTTTTAAATATCCAATTTTTTTTGGGCAATAACATATTTTTAGTTTATTCCTAATACAATCAGATAAAAATATATTCTCCTCACCAGACTTATATAATGAACTACCAGCTCCGAATCTTTCATCAAATAATATGTTTTTTTCAATAACACTTTTTTTTCTAAATGCAATTTGAACAGAACATAGTTTCATAGATTTTAATAAATTTACACGACCAGCTTTTAAATTATTAATTGGTTTTGCATTTTCAACATAAAATGCAATTACATCATATTCAGGATGTTTTTCAAATTCTTCTTCTATGATTTTTTCAAATTTTTTCGTATAAGTTACATTTTCGTCAGCAATTAAGCAAATATCACTTTTAGATTCAAATAGACATCTGTTTCTACTTCTACTCAACCCCTTCTCTTTACACGTATGAACAGTTCCTTCAGGTGTACTTATTATTTCTTTTAAATCTGAATCAATTGATTGATTAACAATATAATAATTACTCCTAATATTCATATTTTTTAAAAGTAAATTAATATCTTTTTCATTTTTTTTATTCATTGTTGAAATTAAAATCTGAAATGTCATATTATTACTTCCCTTCAATTAAATTTATAATCCTTTCGTAAGTCTTATTTCTATCAAAATAATCCTCAGCGAGTTTTCTATTCCCTTTTCCCATACTTGCTCTTTTCTTTTTATCATTAATTAGTAATTCAATTTTTTCCGAAATGTCTTTTGGGTTTTCATTTATGCAATTGAATCCAGCTTCATATTTTTCTAGTAAATCTTTATACTCCTGACAATTTTCAGTATTAATTACAGGAAGTGAAGCGGCAGCATAGTCGCCAACTTTATTAATAATACTTTGAGAAGCTGTACTAATAATTGGATTCACACATATATCACATGAACCTAATAAACCTACCATTTTAGGATAATCTAATCTCCCAGTAAATTCATAACTTATTCCACACTCCATAGCATGTTTTTCAAATTTATCTTTTAATGGCCCACTACCCATAACAATAAATTTTATGTTTTTAATATTTTTATCATACAATAATTTAATTGCTGTTATTACATTAGTTAGATCATAACTAGTCCCTAAAGTCCCTACATATGCAATTCTTATATAGTCATCATTAAAAACAATTTTGTTCTTTAAAAGACAATTATCAAAATAATCCAAATCAGTTCCCAAGAAAACACTATAATTGTGTTTTGACTTTTTATTAACTTGAAGGGCGCGATTTAAGTAGGTTTCAGAAACAGCTACCAATGCATCTGCATTCGAATAAATGTAATTTGCCTTTCTCATCATAGGAAAGAAAATAATATCACTTATAATAGGAATATTTATAGCCATTTTAAATGCTTCAGGCCATAAATCTTGAATATCTAAAATAAAACGGATATTATTTTTCTTTGCAAATTTTATGGCTTCCTCAGCAAAATTTAATGATGGTACCGAACAATAAATAACATCTGGCTTATAATTAATTTCTTTTAAATAGTGCTTTAAATTTAGTGATAAAAATTTGTGACTAAAAATTCTATTAATAGAAACATTTTTTTTGTATCCTGGTTCATTTATATATGTAATTTTTATATTGTTTATTTTAGTATTACTAATATATCTTTGTTGTTTTTTTACATGGCAAAAACTAGAAGTAACAATTTCAACAGAATGTTTATCACATAGTTTTTTTGCTAAATATATAAATCTACAGTTTCCTGGTTCATCAGGCATACTAATATAATTCGCAATAATCAAAATCTTCATATTCAATCACCTTCATTAATATTATGTGCCGGTATCCCTATATATGTTATATTACAATCTTCAATATTTTTAACAACAACAGCACCAGCGCCAATAATATTATTTTTTTCTATTGTAATATTGTTTATAACAGTAACTCCTGCACAAATCCAAGTGCCTTTCATTATTTTTACTGCTCCTGCTAAATGTGATCCTGGAGATACATGAACATAATCTTCTAATACATTATCATGATCAATTGATGAACTCGTATTAATTATACAATGTTTGCCAATTACTGTTCCTGTATTTATGATAGTTCCAGCCATAACAACAGAACCTTCTCCTATTTCTACATTACTACCTATAATTGCACTAGGATGAATTGCTGTATACCAATTAAGCTCCGGATATTTTTCTGAAATAATTTTCCTTACTCTATTACTACCAATACCAATAATAAAGTAATTATCTTTATATTTTTCAACATCTTCTACACTAGTTGTTCCTAATACTATTTTATCTTCAAATATAGTATTATCTCGAAGATCAATGTTATCATCTAGAAACCCAACTATTTGGTCTCCAGACGATTTTACAATATCAGCAACTACTTTTGCATGACCACCTGCTCCAATTATTATTACTTTTTTTTGCATTTTCCTTTTCTCTCCTCGTTCAGAAAAGTCATTGTTTCTGTTTTACCATCAGTAATTCCTTCCCTTTTCAAAACAATACTTATAGTCTTTATAATAACACTTAAATCCATTTTTAAAGAAACATTATTAACATATTCTAAATCCAATTTAAATCTGTCATCCCAATTAACCAAATTACGTCCATTAGCTTGTGCTAAACCCGTAAGACCCGGTCTAACATCATGCCTATGATGTTCTTCTTTTGTATAATAAGGTAGATATTCAACTAACAAAGGTCTTGGGCCAATAAAACTCATGGTTCCAGTAAGAATACAAAACATTTCAGGGAGTTCATCAAGACTTGTTTTACGTAAAAATTTCCCAAATTTAGGTAATCTTTGTTCATCTGGTAATAAATTACCATCTTTGTCTTTTTTATTAGTCATTGTCCCAAACTTATACATATTAAATATTTTTTCATTTTTACCTGGTCTAGGCTGTTTAAAAATAATTGGCCATCCCATAAAAATCAAAACAAGAACAGAAATTATTAAATAAACTGGAGACAATATTATAATTGCTATTAAAGATAAGATAATATCAAAAAAGCGTTTAAAAAACTTCTTGTACATATTAATTCAACTCCTAAAACAGTATACATTATACAACTATTCTTATTTATTTCATGTACAATTATATCATTTATTGTTGCTTTAATCTACTTTTTACTGAAAATTTGTATAAAAATGTAATATTATATCGAAAAATAGTGATAAAAATTTTTAAGAATTAAAAATAATATATAGAACTTAAATCAATTATTCACAATAATTACAAAAAAGAGTAATGACTTACTCTTTGATAAATGTATTTTTTACTATCATAACTTCTTAATTTATTTATTTATTTGCAAAAAGCACATAACTATTGTTCCAATTATTCCTCCAGTTATTAAACCAAATATAAATAATAATAATTCTTTCATATTATTAGTCACCTCTCAATGCAACAAATTTTGAAAGTATATTGCTTTTTTCGTATGAAAATATAAACGTTTTTAACTCCTATATAAATAGTCTATACATTTTTAATAAAATAATTCATATAATTATACATAATTTTTCTTATATTTATATTTATGCATTTAAAAAACTTACTATAATTAGTAAGTTAATATTAAACATTATTTAAAGCAATTTTTAATAACTGAAATAATTACATCTTGTTGCTCCGGGGTCATTTTATTATCTGAAGGTAAACATAAACCTCTTTGGAAAATATCCATTCCTACATCACAAGAATCTCCTGCTATATAAGCATTTGTTTGCGCTCTTCCATTTCCATTTTTAGTTATAAATGGATTCATTCTATAAATTGGTTGCATATGCATTGGTTTCCAAATTGGCCTTCCTTCTGCATTAATACTAGCGATTGCATCTAATATTTCATGTGGTGATGATTTTCCTTTTTCACATTCATATAAAAAATCTTTTTCACCTCTAACTTGTTTTGCCATTGCTTCAGGTTTAATTATCATACAAGATAGCCAATAATTAGGTTCACTATTTTGAAGGTCCATTGGATTCATTTCTATAGGTAAGCCTTCTAAACCTTTTTTATATCTTTCATAGATTGCTTTTTTTTGCGCTATGTGTTCTTCAAGATGAGGAAATTGACCTCTAACTACCCCCGCAATCACATTACTCATTCTGTAGTTAAAACCAATTTCTTCATGTTGATACCAAGGAGCATTTTCTCTCGATTGAGTTGACCACTTTCTAGCTTTATTAGCAACCTCTATTTCATCTGTTAATAGCATTCCTCCTGCTGAACCTGTAATAATTTTGTTTCCATTAAATGAAATACAATTATATTTACCAAACGTTCCAGTTTGTTTACCTTTATAAGTTGCACCTAGGCTTTCAGCAGCATCTTCTATAATTATTGCATTATGTTTATCGCATACTTTCTTAATTTCATCCATTTTAGCAGGAGTTCCATAAAGATGAGCAACCACCACTACTCTAACATCTGGATATAATTCAAATGCTTTTTCTAATGCTTTTGGATCCATATTCCAAGTATCATATTCTGTATCAATAAATATTGGAATTCCATGTTCATACATAATAGGATTTACTGTGGCAGCAAAAGTTAAATCTGAACAAAATACTTTATCACCAGGCTTGACCCCTGCTAATCTTATAGCTAAATGTAATGCAGCAGTGCCACTAGAAAGTGCTACTGCATTTTTACATCCTACTTTCTCACACGTAAGTTTTTCAATCTCATTAATATTTGCACCTACTGTACTCATCCAATTTGTATCATATGCCTCTTGAACATATTTTATTTCCTCACCATGCATTGTAGGAGAAGCTAACCATACTTTTTTTTCAAAGGGTTTTATTTCTTTCATATTATTTACCTACTCTTTCCTTATCAATTTTATAAGTTGTAACAATCTTTGCAATTTTTTCTTTTATATCATTATTATTTTTATATGCAGCTTTAATTAATTTATCAAGATCATTAAGAAAAGATTTAGGAATATCAAGAGGTTTACCAATACTAATTAATTTATTAGGAGTAGTTTGCATTCCCTCTTCTTCCATTAATCTCTCTTCATACAATTTCTCTCCAGGTCTTAAACCCGTAATTTTAATTGGAATATCTACATTAGGTTCATATCCTTTATATCTAATTAATTTTTCGGCTAAATCATAAATTTTTACTGGTTTACCCATATCTAATACAAAAATTTCTCCGCCCTTAGCATAACAGCCAGCTTGTAGCACCAAACTAACTGCTTCAGGTATAGTCATAAAAAATCTCTCCATCTTTTCATGAGTAACTGTGACAGGTCCACCTTTTTCTATTTGCTTTAGAAACAAAGGAATAACAGAGCCATTTGAACCAAGTACATTTCCAAATCTAACTGCTACATAATCGGTGTTTTTAGAAATTTTATCATAAGTTTGAATAATCATTTCACAAATACGTTTACTTGCACCCATTACGTTTGTTGGACGAACTGCTTTATCAGTAGAAATTAAAACAAATTTTTTTACCTTATATTTATCTGCCAGTTTAACTGCATTTAATGTACCTAAAGAATTGTTTTTAATTGCTTCATTAGGACTTACTTCCATTAGTGGAACATGTTTATGAGCTGCCGCATGATAAACTAATTCAGGTTTAAATTGTTTAAAAGCTACCTCTAATCTGTCATAATCTCTAACAGAGCCAATTATTGTCCTTAAATCCAAATCAGGAAAATCTCTTAATAATTCTTGCTGAATATCATAAGCATTGTTTTCATAAATATCAAAAATAACTAATGTTTTAGGATTAGCTTTTGCAATTTGCCTACATAATTCTGAACCAATAGATCCTCCACCACCAGTTACCAAAACAACTTTACCATTTAAACTTTCTTTTATTTGATTATCATTTACAATTATTTGATCTCTACCTAAAAAATCCTCGTAAGATAATGTCCTAATTTGACTTATTACACTCGTTGTCTTTTCATTCATTGACAAATAAATAGAGGGTAATATTTTTATCTTGCAACCTGTTTTATGGCATTCAGTAACTATTTTATCAATAGTTTCTTTTGAAGCCGAAGGAATAGCAATGATAATTTCTTCTATTCTATATTTATCAGCCAACATTTCAATATCTTTAGTAGAGCCTTCAATCTTCAAGCCTTTTATATAATGATTAACTTTATTTTTATCATCATCTACTACACAAACAATTTTTGAATCACATATGTCACCATTATTATAGATTTCATCTATAACCATTCTACCCGCATCACCAGCACCTATTAACATTGTCTTAACATTTTTCTTTTGAGTTTCAAATTTTATATGTAATGTTCTAGCAACACGATATCCTAATCTTGTAGCACAAGTAAGCATTACTAGTAAGAAAAACTCTATTAGATAATAACTTCTTGGCATAGAAATATCAAATATTAATTTATATATATATGTTAATATTTCAAACAAAAAATTTGCTAAAATAATATCAATTAGTTCAATTATAGATGCATACTTCCAAACTGAAGTATATAATTTAAAAATAGAATATATTGCAAATATTATTAAAAAGTCAATTAGTATAAACTGATATGAATTATGCAAAAAAGGCTGTGGAACATTTCCAAGGTCAAATCTAATCCATATAGCAAAAGTAGATGCCAATATTAATACTAAAAAATCTAATAATACAAACAATATAATATTAGGTAACTTTTCTTTAAATAAACTTTTTACCTTCTTCGTCATATTACTTACCTCTTAATCTTTTAATACTTATTAAAAATTTTATTTTACTTCTTTCTTACTAAGAGTAAACCCAAACAATAGAGCTACTACTGAAACAATTATTATTACTACCCATTTCCCTTTATATGAAGAATCAGCTTTAAATTCTTCTTTATCTATTTCAACTTTATCTGTTTTTAACACATTAACTTTTACTGTATATTCTTCTTTTGTATTTGAAGGCGATGTAACATTAATAGTTATCTTGTCATCTTTTAATTCACTTATTTTTTGACTTGATATTACAACCTTAGACTTTTCATCTTTTGGTACTGCAACTAAATCAAGTTCTTTAACATCTTCTTTAACATTAACTTCATATGTATATACATTATCTTTTAAATCTATATTAACTATCTTTGAAGTTATTCCTTTTAATAGATTACTCTCTTTTACACTAGTACTATTATTAGTACTTGTCCCAATTGTAACTGTAAGTTCTACTGGATCTAATTTAGAAATATTACCAGATTTTGATGTTGCAGTTGCACTATTAAGTCTTATTGTTCCTTTATTTGCTTTTGCACTTTTTAAAATAGAAATCTCAATAGTTCCTAATTTAACTTGTCCTTTTTGTGCTTCACTAAATGTTAATGTATTTTTAGTTGTATTAGTTTTAAGTGTAATACCTTCTTCCGCTTTAAAAGTAGCTGGTACATCATAAGTAGTATATACAAGTGAAAAACTAACCTTAGTTGTTTCTTCTTTTAAATCAGCATACACATTAACTGTTGACTTTTCTCCTTTTGCTACTGTAAGTTCAGTACTATCAACACTAAGTGCACTAACTAAAGGCAGATTTATTAAAAAAACTACTAATAAGAATGCTATCCTTTTAACTATCTTCATATTATCACCATATTAAGTATATAATAAATACAAGTTCATGGCAATAAAAAATGTCGAAATTAGTCACATTTAGTCGTTAAAAAATCACACTTAAATAAGCGCGATTCTTTCCTTAATTCTATCTGTACCTAATAATTTCATTATTTCATATAAATCTGGAGTTGTTGTTTTAGTAGTTAAAGCTACCCTAATAATCATACTAAAGTCAGCAATACTACCTTTATAATTATCGGGATTTAGCTTATACTCTTTCATATTAGCACAATATCCCATTTCTTCTGCTGCCTCTTTCATTTTATTAAACCAAGTATCCTTATCAAATGAAGCATCATAATATTTATCAAAATAAATCTTTAATACATTTCTTACTTCTTCTATATCTATTCCATTGAATTCATAAGTTTTATCTTCTTTTATAAACAACTCATCATACATATACCAAATATAATTTTTTATATCAGAGTAAGTCTCATAATCTTTTCTAGGCTTTTTTTGACATCTTTCTATATTAATTATATTCATATAATATTCTTTATCTTTTTCAATTAACTCTTTTAGTTCTTCATCAAACTTATTTGCCCAATTAAGTGATCTTTCTAATAATTCCTCTTTAGTCATTTTAGATATTACATCACGTGATATATTATTTAATTTCTCTAAGTCAAATAATGCTCCCGAAGATGACATTTTCTTTGGAGAAAAAGTAAAATCTCTAAATGTTTTGTCTGGATTATTAGTATGCCACTCTTCATAATTAGAATTAATTATAGTCATAAGTGCTTCAATTACTGCTTCTTCTGGATATCCTTTTTCTGTATAATAACTCATAGATGCTTCTGGGTCTTTTCTCTTACTTATTTTTCTTACAGAGTCTCCATCTCTTTTAATTATTAATGGAGTATGAATATATTTAGGTGGCTTAAAACCAAAAGCCTTAAACATTTCAATATGCTTAGTAACACTAGGTAACCATTCTTCTCCTCTTACAACATGAGTAGTATGCATCAAATGATCATCTACAACATGAGCAAAATGATAAGTAGGAAGCATATTATCACTTTTCATTATTACATCATCTATATCATTCTCACTTAAACTTAATCTACCCTTTACTAAATCCTCAAATACTATTTTATTATCAAAATCTCCATTAGATCTAAATCTTATAACATATGGAGTATTTGCTTTTATCTTTTCTATTTGTTCTTCAACACTTAACTTTCTACATTTAGCATATGACCCATAATAACCAGTTCTTTTTTTTCTTTCTTCTTGTTTTTGCCTCATTTCATTTAATTCTTCTCTTGTACAAAAACAAGGATAAGCCCTACCAATTTCAATTAATCTTTTTATATAAGCATGGTATATTTCTTTCCTCTCACTTTGAATATATGGACCATATTCTCCAACTATTTTTCCTTCATATTCATACTCATCTGGTACTATCCCATATTGATTTAGAGTCTTCATTATAAGTTCTACTGCAGTATCAACTTCTCTTGCTTTATCTGTATCTTCATTTCTTAAGTAGAAAATACCATTAGAATTTTTAGCTAACACATAATCTATAAGTGCTTGAAAAAAACCACCTATATGTAAATACCCAGTTGGAGATGGCGCAAATCTTGTTACTTTCTCTCCTTCTTTTAAATTTCTTTCTGGATATAGTGCTTCATAATATTCAACATCATGCTCTAAATTTGGAAATATTAAATCAGCTAAATCTTTATTTGTCATTTTATTCACCTCAAAACTAGTTACATTATATAATATTTTTTAATCTTTTTAAATATTTTTTACAATATTTACTCTTATTAATGTATAATAAACTCTAGAAATTGGTGAAATATTATGAATGAAGAAAATTTAATTAAATATTATAATAAATTTAATGAAGATAAACGTCTTACTAGAAGACATGGTATAGTTGAATATATTACCACAATGAAATATATTCATAAATATTTAAAAACAAAAAAGAATCCAAAAATAATTGATGTTGGAGCTGGCACTGGAAAATACTCTATTACTTTACATAACGAAGGATATGATGTAACTGCAGTTGAACTAGTTAAACATAACTTAATGTATATTAAAAAAGCAAATCCTAATATAAAATCATATCAAGGAAATGCACTTAATATGAAAAGATTTAAAGATAAAACATTTGATATAGTGCTTTTATTTGGACCAATGTATCATTTAATAAGTGAAGAGGAAAAATTAAAAGCACTAAGTGAAGCAAAAAGGATATTAAAAGATGATGGAATTATTCTAATTAGTTACTATATGAATGAGTATTGTATTATAAAACATGGTTTTATTGATGGATATATAAAAAGTTCTATAAAAGAAGAATTAATAGATAAAGATTTTCATATAAAATCAAAAAGTGATGACTTATATTCAATGGTTAGATTAGAAGATATTAATAAATATAATAAATTATCAGGGTTAAAAAGAAAAAAGATAGTCGCACAAGATGGACCATCTGATTATATAAGAAAGGTTATAAATTCTCTATCAGAAGAAGAATTTAATTTATTTATTGAGTATCATCTTAAAACTTGTGAAAGAAAAGAACTCCTAGGGGCAAGTAGTCACATATTAGATATAGTAGAAAAGAAGAAAGTTAAAGATGCTTAACTTTTTTTAATTGTGGTGAATACTTTTGTATAAAGTTATCAATTTCAAAAGCAGGTATTTCATCTACATTGTTATCTATCCTATAGTTTATTAATTCATTTATAAATTGATAAACTACATCGATATTTTTAGTATTTATACTTTTATTACCATTTTTATTATAAAAACAAATATTATTATCTTTATTATTTATATTTTCTTTTTTTAATACAATTATCTCACTATTCTTATCAAAAAAAGATTTTTCAACTCCATAGGTTATTTTTTCTTCCCTAGGTGGTTCTAAACTAAGTTTAGGTATTAAGTAATAAACATTATAAAAACATTTTTCACTTCTAGGAAATGGACTTTGATATACTATAGTTTCAATATAATTATTAGTACATTTAAACTCATATTCCCTACCTTGAGTAACAGAAAGTAACTTTGATAAGAAGTTTCCAATCATATTTAGATTAAAATTTGAATTATTTACAATTAAATCATTAAATGACTCAAGTGTATTAAACATACTTTCCCTAACTACTCTGTTATTAAACTTTATTCTTTCACACTCTACCTCAGCTTCCATATCTTTTTTTCTTGTTTCTTCTATTTCATTTTTTAAAAATTCCGTATTGTAAAATATATTCATATCTTCCTCCTATTTAATAGAGTTAAGCGCCCGTTGTTAAATTTAAAATAATTATATAGAAGTTATATATATTTTACCAATATCAATTTTTTATAGGATTTATAATCTTAAATAATAAAAAGATTAGTGAATAAACACTAACCTAGTTAAATTTAAGCGACTTAATTTTCATAACATCTATGTTGTATATTTCATTATAAATACTTGTTACATCATATGTAGTTATCTTATTTCTATCCAAATTTAATTTTTCAATCAATTTTTCAATATCTTCCCTGCTTTTTCCTTCTAATTCAGCATATGTAGGTATTAATGGCCATGTATCTATATCAATTTCTACATCATCTAAGATATAAGAAATTCTTCTATTTTCCTGATAGGTTCTTGAATGATATCCTAATTCATTTAGTATTGCATCTGTTTGTTCAAAACTTGAAACCTCTATTTCTAGTTCTTTAGTGCCTTCAATACTATTTCTGTCTTCTAATTTTTTTAACGTTAATGTAACAACATCTCCATTGCTTCTTAACCTTATCCATTTATTTGGATCAACCGGTTTAAAATCATATACATTCCTTTTTTGAAAATACTCACCCTTTTTTATTGCACCATTATCTTCTAGTAACTTCATAAAACTATCAACGTCAATTTCTAAAACCCTACATTCATATTCAATATCCACACTATCACCATCCATACAAAATTATATAATAAAAGGACTTATACAGTCCCTAATATCAAGTGGTGTTCCCGATTGGAATCGAACCAACGACCTGTCGCTTAGGAGGCGACCGCTCTATCCTACTGAGCTACGAGAACATAGTAAAACCTAAGATTACCTTAGGTTAGCAAAAACAAAAATTAATATAAAGTTAAGCGCATATGTAACTTTGTTTCTAGCACTATAACCAACCTCAGCGATTGCAACAGCATCATCAACTAAGTTTACAACCCAGCTTTCTAAATATCTTGGTATTTTAGGAGCTACTGGGAACATATGTGTAGTTATTATATCTTTTTCTAGTTCATTAAGTCTAAACTCTTTTGATGCGTTTTCTACTGCATATTGTGGATGTTTTACTAATGTTTGTGCTCTTTCTTTTAAATTGCTTTCTTGATTATTTTGCAAGAAAAAGTCATGTAAAAGTCCAGCTCTAGCAACACTTTTATAATCAAGTCCAAGAATCTTACTAATCTTATAAGAATAATAAGAAACTCTTAGTGAATGCCCCATTCTATCTAAGCCATGATGAACTATTTCTTTGGTTTTACCAAACTCTTTATTATCTAATATATCTTCAACAATACTAACATATTGCATATCACGAAGCTTATTTTCATTACTCATCTATTCAACACCTCAATGTATTCCTTTTTCTCATTGACTTATCCATATTACCATATTTTTCACTTTTTTTCAAGTATATTCATTTAAGCATATTGTCTTACAACCACATTTAGTAATAAATTCAAGTGTTTTATAGATAAAATCATCATAATTTTTTATTATACTTGTCATTATGAATTTATATAAGTATAAAATTTAAAACATGTTATACTTTTTTTAGGAGGCCAGTTATGATAAAAGAAATAGATAATTTAAATAACATCTTTAAAAATTACTTAAAGGAACTAGAAAATTTAGAAAAAGAAAAAGAAAAAAAATTAAAAGAACTTGATAGGTATCAAGACCTAAAAGAAAAACAAATCAGAAAAAAATATAGCAATATTATAAACAAAAGAAGTAAGTTATTTGAATCAATTTATAATAATTCCTTCTTTAGCCTTAAACAAATAGGACCGATACTTGCCAAATTAATTAGTGAATTTGAGGGAAAAAATTATACTTTTGAAAATGGAAACATATCAGTAACATTAATAGATTTTGATGAAATGTATATATATAAAGAGCCTGATAAGATATATAATTGTGCCATAATAACCGATAGTTCATTATCTAGAATTGATAAAGAAAATGATATAATGCTATACACAAATAATAGTATAGATGAATATATAAGTGAAGGTGATTTAGTATTATACCTAGATCCATATTATAAAGAAACAATTAATTTTTATGATGAGTATGGAAAATATTTGATTAAAAATAAATACCCATATATAAAAGAATTTATAGATAATGTAATAATAAGTAAAATTAATAATCCAGGAAAGCTTGATTTAAATAACGAGTTAAGTAAATTTATAACAGAAAATAAACCAAAAGTTAAGAAATTATAGTTTATTTATAATAACATTATATATTAAAAGAGGACTAGCAATAGTCCTCAATCTATATAAACGCTAACGTTAGCGTCACACTATATATTATGGATAACAATTTCAAATGTTACACTTTTATTTAAAATTTTATTTATTATAAGTTATTTTATTAGTGAAAGAATAAAAATTTTCCCATAATCCTTATAAATAAAAAAAAAAGCCTTTCGGCTCCTATTATCTCAACTATAAAAATTGTAATTTATCGAGATGATTGTAACATAAAAGTTAGATATTTTCAAATCAATATATAACTTTCTAAATTTTATTATGCATGTATAATATTTGTATTCTTTGAAATTTCACTATTAGTTGTTACAATATCATAATTACTCAAATTATGAATATCCTTGTTTCCTGTTATTCTTGCAAAAGTTTTTAATTCATCATTTACAACATTAAAATAATTCTCCAACCTTTTACTGCTTTTTTCAATATTTAATCTTTTTCTTAATTCTGAATCTTGTGTTCCTACTCCTACCGGACACATTCCATTATTGCAAACTCTGTACTGTTGGCAAGCAATTGCCATCATTGCAGCTGTTCCAATAGCGATAGCATCTGCTCCCATTGCAATTGCCTTAGCAAAATCTGATGAAGTTCTTAGTCCTCCCGTTATGACAAGTGATATATCTTCTCCATGCTCATCTAAATATTTTCTTGCTCTATATAGTGCATATATTGTAGGTACTGTTGTTGCATCTTTTATGATTTTAGGGCTTGCACCTGTTGCACCACCTCTCCCATCTATTGTAATAAAATCCGGCTTTGCAAAACAAGCAAATTCTAGATCCTCTTCTATATGTCCTGCTGCAAATTTCACACCAATTGGTCTTCCTTCTGATTTTTCTCTTAATTCATCTACTAGAGATTTTAAGTCTTCTTTTGTTTCAATCTCTTTAAATTTAGATGGACTAATAATATCTTCTCCTACTTTTTTACCTCTTATTTTTGCAATTTCTTCTGTTACTTTTTCTCCGGGTAGGTGTCCTCCCATTCCTGGTTTTGTTCCTTGACCTATTTTAATCTCTATTGCACTTACCTTTTTTAAGTTTTCATCCGTAACACTATATTTATTTGGGACATATTCAAAAATATATTCATAAGCATTTTCAAACTCTTCTGGTAATATTCCACCTTCTCCGCTACATATTGCTGTTTTTACATTTTTCGTTCCTATGGCCAAGGCTGTTTTGGCTTCTTTTGATAATGCACCGAAAGACATGTGTGTTACAAATACAGGTGTTTCCAAAATCATTGGTTTTTTTGCATTTTTTCCAATTACCGTTCTTAGACTAACTTCTTCATCCTCAAAAAGTGGCATTTTGCTAAGTTGTCCACCTAGAATTAGAATATCATTCCAGCTAGCCACGGGTAACTTTGTTCCCATTGCTGAAATAATACTTTTTCCTGTAATAGCCATTGTATGGATATCTTCCATTCTTTGTTCTACTTCGTCTGTACTACGAGCATATTCTTTTAAATAATTTTCTAGCTTATTTTCATTCTTTCTTGTTTCTTCTTTAGATTCTACTTTTTCTTCTTGTTTTGCATCTTCTTCTACTAATTTAAACATATTCTTTGGTGCAAAACACATTGGACATTTCCAATCATCTGGTAAGTCTTCAAATTTAACTCCCTCTTTTTCTTCATCATAAATATGTCCACACAATTGACATTTATATTTAGCCATTTTCCCTCCATTTTTAATTTTTATAAGAGATACAAAAATGTATCTCTTATTTTACTAATATATTAATAATTTTCTGCTTTTATTTCAAAATATGCTTTTGGATGACTACAAACTGGGCAAATTTCTGGTGCTTCTTTACCAATTACAATATGTCCACAATTTCTACATTTCCAAATTTTATCTCCATCTTTAGAAAATACTAATCCATTTTCTACATTTTCTAATAATTTTTTATATCTTTCTTCATGTTCTTTTTCTATCTTTCCAACCGCTTCAAATAAATATGCTATTCTATCAAATCCTTCTTCCTTTGCTTCTTTTGCCATTCTATCATACATATCTGTCCATTCATAGTTTTCACCTTCAGCTGCACTTTTTAAATTTTCTTCTGTTCCAGATATTTCTCCACCATTTAGTAATTTAAACCAAATTTTAGCATGTTCTTTTTCGTTATTAGCAGTTTCTTCAAATATTGCTGCTATTTGTTCATAGCCATCTTTTCTAGCTTTACTTGCAAAATAGGTATATTTATTTCTTGCTTGTGATTCTCCTGCAAATGCCTCCATTAAATTTTTTTCTGTTTTTGATCCTTTTAATTCCATTTTTTATTCCTCCTCATACTTTATTTTAGATTTACATTCTTCACATATTCCATATAAAATGATACTGTCTACATTAGTAATTACACTCGTTTGATTATGAATCAATTCTTTTAGTTTTTCCTTCTTAAACTGATACATAAAATCAAAAACTTTTCCACATTTGTTGCATATTACATGATAATGTTCTTTATCAATATAATCATATTTATCTGGTCCAGTTGATACTTTTATTTTCTTAATAGTTTTATTTTCCAATAAAACATTTAAATTTCTATAAACTGTACTTTTACTAATAGTTGGATTATCTTGATGTACTTTATCATATATTTGTTCCGCTGTTGGATGATTTAAATACTTAAATGTTTCTAGTATAATTTTTCTTTGCTTAGAATAGTTATTCATGTATCCCCCTTCTAAATTAGGAATTATTCCTAATTTTCTTTTATTTTATATTATTTCATATAGTTTGTCAATAACCTTATGATTGTTATTACTCAATTTAACGTTTTTCTCTTTTTCTAAGTCTTTTAGACTTTTATCAGGTGTTGGTAAATCCTCTGGCATAGTACCACCCAATCTTTCTATGCTATTTCTTACTTCTCATCCTACTTCGAAGTGAACAGAATTTGCAGTATATTCATTATCTACATTATCTCTTTTTAATTTAGCATCTGTTTGAGCAATTCTAAATATATTATCTGCAAGTTCTTCGCTTCCCATATTATCTAATATATCCTCTCTATATCTTAACTTCTTTCTTTTAAAAATATCATCTGCTGTTTCACCATTATATAAACCTTTATATCCAGCATTATGAAATCTAGCTAAGTCTTTTACTCCACTATTAACTGCTGTTTTATTTAAATTATAATTACCTTTTCTAGCTTGATTTCTTCTATATAATCTTTTCTCATCTTCAGTTAGATTATTATATTCTAATTCAGATAATTCTTGTTTTCTTGTTTGAATGGCAAAATAAGTCTGTGCTAATGCTATTGTCTTTTTTCTTGAATCTCCATTCTGAGCAATTAAGTAACAGGCATATCTAGATAATTTATAATCATCTACTTTTCTTTTACCTCCTTTACCAATGTTTATCATTTTCCCAACTCCGGGAAAATGATCATTAACATTGTATCCACTATTTTTACAAGCAATTTTAGAATTATTTATAGTATTAGAAAATCTTTCCCACTTACTATATTCAAGTAATGGCATTAGTTCTCTTGCAAACCAATACTCATTACCATTCTCATCTATATGCTTTATATCTTCAAATATTTTTTCTGTATACTCTTTTATTTCATTCATTTTAATTCTCCTTTCTATGGTGGACATGTACTAATTTTATATCCATTCTTGTTAAATTTTATCTCTATACTTCCATCTAAATCTGTTCTATATATTTTACTGCCTTCTAAATTATTCAACACATTATTATTTGGATGACCATAACGATTATTCTTTCCGACACTAATAATGGAATATTTAGGACTAATTTCATCAATAAAATTTTTACCACTACTTGTCTTACTACCATGATGGCTTACTTTTAATACATCTATATTTGGCAAATTATATTTATCTAATATTTCTTTTTCAGTAGTTACTGAAGCATCTCCCATAAACAAAAATTTATAATCACTTATTTCTATATAGTTAACATTTGAATTGTCATTTTCATTAACATATTCCTTAGTCTGCAAAAAATATAGTTTATTATCATTAATATTTAATTCTTTTTCTAAAGCATTATATTCACCACAATTAAATATTACTTTTTCTACTTTAAAATTATTTACTAAATTAATAGCTTCTCCCATATGATCATAATCGCCATGTGGTGATTGTCAAAAAGTAAGTCGAATTTGAATCTTTATTTACAAAGAAAAAAGCCTATTTATTTTATTATAAAAATAGTCATTATTCTTATTTATAAACTTTTCTTAAAATTTTCACATAATCAGATGGCAAATCCTTTTCAGCCATTGCTTTTTGCTCAGATGTCATTCCATATATTGATTCGGCTACCGAACCAACTATACATGCATTAGTGTCTGTATCTCCACCCATAACTAATATTTTTCTTATAGCATCTTCAAATGAAGTTGAATGATATATTGCATATAAGCAATTTCCAATTGTAGTTCCACAAGTCATATTAAATTTAGTAAAGGGAATATAATTGGCTTGTAATTTTAATTTTTTATATACTTCTTCTTTACTCCATCCATTTCTAAAGTAATATATCATTAACGCAATTGTTGTTGCGCAATACACAGCTTCTTCTGAATTATGAGATGGTATTGTTGCTAGTCTTGCATTTTCTATAATGTCTTTTTCTGTATCAAATAAATATCCTACTGGAGAAATTCGCATCATTGCCCCATTACCAATACTGTTTGAATTTCCTATTCCTTTAGCCCACTTGAGTGTATTTGGAGAAAATGATGATTTAAAATACGGTTCAAAATTTGGTTTATAATTTTCATTTACCAATATATATTCTTTTATAACTTGACCATAATCTTTATTATTTACAATTGCATCAATTACTGCTATTGTCTCTATTGTATCATCACTATAAAAAGAGTTATCTTGTATTAATTGTTCTACTTCTACAGGTTTTATTGTTTTAATTTGTTCATATTCGTGTATACTTCCAGCTTTATCACCATAAATTGCTCCTAACATATTATCATCTCCAATTTAAAATATTATATCACACTAATTCATATTCTCGTGCAATTATCCTATCATCAGAGCAATATTTAATTACATATTTATTATCTTGCTTACAAATAATAATTCCTACTGTATCATTTTCTTCAATAGTTTTTATATTCTTATCTATATAATTCATATAAGTCATAATTTGTCCAGTATGCTCTTTCTTAAGTTCTGTTATCTTTAATTCTACGACTACATAACATCTATATTTAATATTATAAAGTAATAAATCAATATAGTTGTATCTATTACCTAATTTAATTGGATATTCACTTTTTATAAAAGTAAACCCTATTCCTAATTCTTCTAAAAAGTTTTCAATATCTTCTAGGATTAGTTTTTGTAATATTTTTTCTGATAATATATCATATTTATTATCATTCTTAATCTTAATTGGATTCTTTACAAAATCAACTACATTAGATTCATCTTGATTAATAATTTTATTTTTAGTAGATTCTGGCAATCTTTCATATTCATCAGATTTTAATCTTCCCCTTAACTGTCTTACTGATAAATTCTGTTCACTAATTATTTTAATATAATATCTAATTTTATTTAGGTCGTCATATGGTAATAGTTCAACATAATGACTATATGATAAATTTGGCGACACTGTCGCCAGTTTTTTTATTAAAATATAAAATTTTCTCATTTTATTGAGAGATGATACATCATATTTAATGTTTAAATCTTCCGTTAATTTTAGAGAATATTCTTTTATTATTCCCTCTCCATAGTTTTTGCCCGCATCTAATAATAACTTACCAACATTATAATAGGTGTTTAAATCACCTCTATTAATTGAATAATTTTTAACTTTTCTATTTATCTCATTATTCAAAAGTTCATTCTTTATCTCATTATAATAATTCATATTTACTCCTCTCTTAATTATGGCAACATCATGCTCATTTTTATGGACTAAATGAGAACAGATTGGCAATCCGTTCTTTTAATATCATACTAATTCATATTCTCTAGCAATTATTCTCTCATCAGAGCAATATTTAATTACATATTTATTATCTTGCTTACAAATAATAATTCCTACTGTATCATTTTCTTCAATAGTTTTTATATTCTTATCTATATAATTCATATAAGTCATAATTTGTCCAGTATGCTCTTTCTTAAGTTCTGTTATCTTTAATTCTACGACTACATAACATCTATATTTAATATTATAAAGTAATAAATCAATATAGTTGTATCTATTACCTAATT
>ERZ827168.194-NODE-194-length-104296-cov-23.200478_pt1 | contig 104296 bp, 79 predicted proteins | sample MGYA00519868_ERZ827168 | MGnify/ENA primary metagenome ERZ827168 (study PRJEB31778, sample SAMEA3449271) | human gut metagenome | biome: human gut; feature: human-associated habitat; material: faeces | place: United Kingdom | collected 2010/2012 ... | reverse complement strand
TAATAATAATAAAAAGGGGCTAACCTAAATTATAGGTTATTTAACAGCCCCTTTTAAAAATCAATTATTTTTTTCTTTAATTTAGCAAAAGTTGGCATTCCATTTGTATAAATGATTAAAGGTTCTTTCTGAATTAAAGGTAAAGCATATTCGATAAAATCTTTTGTAATGTTACATCCATCATTAGTTATATAATTTTGTGGAACTTTTTTTACAAAATTAGCAACATTTGCTAAATCAACCATTTCATAAGTTATTTGATAAGGATTATGAGAAATACGTTTTATAGCAATCATTTTTCCAGTATGGTTTAAGGTGGCAAATTGAAGAGCCTTTTTCCCACAATTATAAGCTTCTTCAATATCGGTAAGTGAGGAAATGTGAGATGCACATCTTTGGGGAATATTTAATTCAATACTTCTAATAGGAAGTTTCAATTCTCTATTGATAGTTTCCGCAATTACTTGTCCTACTCCACCTAATTGTAGATGACCAAAATCATCATTATTGTTGAATAAACGATATGTTAAGATATATTTTCCCTCTTTGTCTTTAATACCCTCAGATATGGCAATTAAAGCATGGCCTTTTTTATCATAAATATGTTTAACCTTTTTTAAAAAGGTTTCAATATCAAATGGAACTTCAGGCAAATAGATTAAATCAGGACCATTATTGGATAATGAAGCAAGTTTTGTGCCTGCTGTAAGCCATCCAGCATCACGTCCCATAATTTCAACAATTGTAACCTTACCTTTTTTATAGCATTCAATGTCTTGGTATATTTCGGCAATTGTTGTAGCAATATATTTAATACTAGAACCATATCCTGGTGTATGATCAGTATGAACTAAGTCATTATCAATGGTTTTGGGCACTCCAATTACCATACATTCAAAATGAATAGCTTTAAAATACTGACTAATTTTATAACAAGTATCCATTGAATCATTTCCACCAATATAAAAGAAAAATTTAATATTCAATTTAGTAAAAATAGAAACGATAGTTTTATAAATTTCATCATTTTTTTGATAATCTTCTAATTTAAATCTAACTGAACCAAGAATAGAACTAGGAGTAGTTTTAAGTAAAGATAAATTTTCTTTTGTTTCATATTTAAAATCAATAATTTGATGATTTAAAATGCCATCAATGCCATTGAGAGCTCCATAAACGTTAGTTACAAGAGGATTTTTGAAGGCTTCTTCAATAATTCCTTGTAAACTAGCATTGATAACAGCTGTTGGACCGCCTGATTGTCCAATTAGTACAGAACCTTTCATAAATTATACCTCATATCTTAATTAATAATATTCTAACCTAAATATTTTTTTAGAGAAAGTAAAATGATTTAGTAATCGTTTACAAAAAAGCATTCTATTTTAAGATAGAATGCAAATTACTTTTGTTTTATTCAATTTTATTTCACTTTTTATCTTTATTTTTTGCAAATTCTTTTGGTAAAGTGAGATTTAATACAATACCAAAGATTGTAGCAAGTGCCATACCTGAAAATTGGATATCATTTGTTATCTTTAAAGTACCAGCACCAAGACCAATAACCAACATGACAGAAACAATAATTAAGTTTCTGGTATCAGACATATCTATTTTAGCATCAATCAGAGTTTTTAATCCATTTGAAGCAATGAACCCATAAAGGATTAAACATACTCCCCCCATTACTGCAGCAGGAATAGATGCAATCAAGGTTGTAATTATATTGCAAAACGATAATAAAATAGCAATTACAGCGGCTCCCCCCGTTACCCAAACAGAGCCAATTTTTGTCATACCTACAACTGATGTATTTTCACCATAAGAAGTATTAGCAGGACCACCAATGCATCCTGCAACCGCAGTAGCAATTCCATCACCAAGAAGAGTACGATGAAGTCCTGGATCTGTTAAATAATCTTTTTGTGTAATACTACCTAAAACTTTGTGATCACCAATATGTTCACAGATTGTCACAAAAGCAAGCGGAATAACAGAAATTGCAGCTGAAAAATCAATTTTTACCATTGATATTCCAGCGCCTAAATCAGCATTTTTCCAGCCAAGAAGTTTAAATTCTGGTAATCTAAACCAATTTGCAGGATGAGTAATGACTTCTTTTAGAGGTTGCCAATCAACTAATGGTCCACAATCTTTATTAGGGATAAAACCAATTAAAATAGATACTACAAATCCAATGACAATGCCAACTAGAAAAGGAATCACTTTTAAAAAGCCTTTTGCCTTAATTGAAATAAAAGCAATAACAAACATTGTAATGATAGATACAACAATCATTCGCCAATCATATAAAACTGTTGGTGTATTACCACAAATTTCACATGTTGTTGACGCAAAATAAAATCCAGCATTTTTTACAGCATTTGCGGCAAGACCTAAACCAATAACAATAATAGTAGGACCAATAACAACAGGAGGTAATAATTTATTTAACCAGTTAACTCCAACAATTTTAATAATTAAAGCGACAACAACATAAACAAGACCTACAATAACTAGACCTGTTAAAGCAGAACCAAAATTATTTCCCGATGCTAATTTAGCAGTCTGAATATATGAAATATAGGCAAAACTAGATCCGAGATAAATTGGTACTTTTGATTTCGTACATAAGATGTAAATGAGTGTTCCAATTCCTGAGGCAAATAGAGCAGTGGATATTGGTAAACCAGTTAATAAAGGTACTAATACCGTGGCACTAAACATTGCAAAGACGTGTTGGAAACTTAATGCAAACCATTTACCAATTTCTGGACGATCATTTGCATCAAGAATTAAATTTTTGTTTTCTGACATTTTTTTCCTCCGTTGTATTATGTTATAAAAAAAGAAGGTCAAGCTTTTATCTTAGTACCCTCCTTCTTACAAAGTAAAATTATTTAAAAATAAATATCCTTCATAGTTTGAGGAATTCTTAAAACTTTTACTAGTCAAGCATTATAATAAAAAACTTTTTATTTGCAAATAAATTACAATATTTTTATTATATCATCAAAATTCGCTATCTTTATTTGAAAAAAAAATAGTATTGTGATAAAATATATTTGGTGATATAATGGATAGTTTTTTACAAGAAGTAAATAAAATTTTAACAAAAGTTAGTATTGAGGAAAAAAATAAGATGGAACTTGCGGCAAAAGTAATGTATGATTCATTAGTAAAGAATAATCTAGTACATGTTTTTGCAACAGGACATTCACATATGTTTTGTGAAGAGTTATTTTATCGTTCGGGTGGTCTAGTTGGTATCAATCCTATTTTAGAACCTTTTTTAATGCAACATGAAGGTGCAATTAGAAGTACACAATTAGAAAGGATGACGGGTCTTGCTACAATCATTTTCAATGCAATTAACAAAAAAGAAAAAGAACCGTTTATCATTGTTTCTAATTCAGGTATTAATGCAGTTCCAGTGGAAATGGCGGAAATTGTTAAAGCAAATCATCATCCACTCATTGTAATTACAAGTGTTGATCTATCTAAAAAAAGTAAATCTAGAACAATGAATGGCAAAAAATTATATGAGTTAGCAGACATCGTTATTGATAATCATGTACCATATGGAGATGGTGTTTTTGAATATCAAGGTACAAAAATTGGTTCAGTATCTAGTATTATAGGCAGCTTTATTGCACAAAGTTTAGTTTTAGAAGTTATTCGATTGTATGATGAAAATCATATAATTGCACCTATCTACCAAAGCGCTAATACGATAGGTGGTGATGAACATAATGAAGTATTATATAAAAAATATAGAAATAGAATTAGAAATTTATATTAAGGAATAAACTATGGAAAATGATACATATTATTTAGTAGGGAAGATAATTGAAAGTGTACAAAATATAGAACATTATTTAATTGAAGGAACAAAAATTGCAAAAATTTTAAATGTCTTTACAAAATATAAGAAGGTTTCTCCACTTTATTTTCAAAAAATAGATGAAGAAACTAAAAAATTAGCAGAGGAAATGGAAAATATGACTTTTGGTCAATTAATGGGAATTGTCAGAAAATATGATGTTTTGCCAAGTGATGATATGGATTATTTAGAAAGCATATTGTCAAAAAGAAATCAACTTGTTCACCGATATTTTAAATATAATGAAATGAATACATGTAGTGAAGAAATTAAAATAAAATATCTTACAAAATTTTTAGAAGAAGCTAAGGCTTTTCAAAAATATTTAAATCATGTGATTGGTGAGATGAGAATAGATTTAAAAAATGTGATTTATGAATAGGAGAAAAAAATGGAAGAAAAGAAAAAATGTGAATGGTTATCTAAACACTACATTGTCATTTATATCGTTTATTTATTATCCTTGTTTTTATTTTGGTATTTTTGGTTGCCCTTTTTAAATTTTAGAGATATTAGTTTTTATTTTTATTTGATGCTTGTATTAGCATTTCCTGTAGCAATTATTTATGCTATAATCAAAAAGAGATATCAAAAAAATGATAAAAATACGAAATATACAGCTTATCGTTTTAATAAAAGAACAGGCAAATTTGAGAAAGTATTTAAAGATATAACTGTTAAATATCAAACAAACCATTTAATAATGAGAGGTATTTTTCTTGTTGTTTGTATTTTTTTGGGGATAATTATCTTGTTTAATTTGACAGGTCTTAAAATTTTTAACGCAAAGGCTTATGCTAATCAATTAGAAATAAAACAGGGCAATAGTGAGGATTTAAATACGATTTTTGATTATGATTCAGGAGAAGTATTGTTACCTCGTATTGATAAAGATTTAGCTTTTCGTTTAGCAGAAGCTCGTCTTGATGAATATGGATCTCAATATTCTATTGATTATGATAATTTTACTTTGATTAGTGTCAATCGTAATGATAAAACAGAGTTAATAAGAGTTACTCCCCTTGAATATGCCACACCTTTTGTTGCCTTATCGCGTGGTGATAAAGGAACAATTGGGTATATTGAAGTAAATGTGATAACTCAAGAAGCAAAACTTGTTGCATATCCAGATGGAGAGGGTTTAAAATATATGCCATCAGCTATCTTTGGTAAAGATTTAGATCGGCATATTAGAACCAATTATCCAACATTAATGTATAATGACAAATATTTTGAGATTGATAATGATGGCAATCCTTATTGGGTTATTCCGACGATAAAAAAAGAAATTGGTGTATTTTCAGGTGAAACGCCAAATGGAGTATTAGTTGTTGATCCTCGTAGTGGAAAGATGACGCATTATGCTTTAAATGATAATCATAAACCGGATTGGCTTCAAAGAGCAGTGGATGAAGCAGTTGTCGCCAAACAAGCGGATAATGCTTTGACATATAAAAATGGCTTTTGGAATACTTTGTTTGCCAAAAAGGAAGTTTTTCAGTTAAGCGATGGATACAATTATTTTATCAAAGATGGCAATACATATTATGTATCTTGTATTACATCACCTAATTCTAATGATCAAACTTCAATTGGGTTTATTACCATCAATTTAAAGACGAAAGAAAGTATTCGTTATAGCAATCCTGGTATTACAGAAATGCGTGCTAGAGAAATTGCACAAAATGATGAGAGGGTAAAAGCACAAAATTTAGATTCAACTTGGCCGATATTAATTACATATCATAAGGTTCCGACTTATTTTGTAGTTTTAAAAAATGATGTTCTATCACAAAAGATAGTTTTAATTAATGTTGAAGATGGAACGCTAGTGGCAATGGGTGATACATTAGAGGCAGCTAAACAAGAATACGAATTATTGCTTGCTAACAAAGGTATTATTTCCTCAGGTAACGAAGAAAAAGAAACTGTTACTGTAAGTAGAATTAGAGATTTGGGTAATAAGATTCAATTTATGGTTGAAGAGCATCAAAATGTTTATTTTGAAGTAGATGTTAACTTATGTTTAGATGCTAGATTTTTACAAGTAGGTGATAAAATTGATATTACTTATAAGGAAAATTCAGGGTATAATTTAGTATTATTATTAGAGAAGATTAGTGAATAATATTTGAATATAAAAGGAATTAATCAAGCAAATTTAATTTTTGATTAATCCTTTTTTATATTTAGAAAATATATTTATAAAATAATTGGAAAATAATGTCATAATTTGATATAATATGTTGAAAGATTATATGGAGGCGGGGCATTGTGAATACTAAATATAGGGATTTTAAAGAATATTTTGAAAAAAAGTATGGTTTACAATTAACAAAAATTATAACTCAATACATAAATGAGAATAAAATATGTATAAATGATGATAATTGGAATTTAAAGAAATTCAAAGTAATGAAAATTACTTTTGAAAAAGGCGAAAAATGTAATCAAATCAAATTTTATGTTTCACTAAAATTATTAATAGAAGTAAAAAACAAAAATATTATTGAATATTGGTTAGGATTACTCTATGAAGCAGAACTGAACCATGGTTTAAAAAATTTGAATTTATTAAAATGTGAAGAGTATGTAAAAAAGCAATATAAGGCAGAGAAGAATTTATCAAAAAATTTAATTCCCTATTTTTCGGTTTCTTCCCTTGATTATCATGCAACAAAGTTTTTAGAAAAATATTGCTCTCAAGCTTTAGAAAAACCAATGGCTCTGCCTGTTTTAGACATTGCCAATAAAATGAATTTAAAAATAATATATGAACCATTAAATGAAGATATTTTTGGCAAAACCTATTTTATTGAATCAGAAGAAACTATGGATAATGAGGAAAAAAGAGTTATATCAAGTGGAACCATAGTAATCAATAACAGAACAGAATTTATGAAGTTAATTGAAAGTCAGAATAATACAATTATTCATGAATGTGTCCATTGGGAATATCATAAAAATTTTTTTGAACTACAATATCTATTGAATCAAGAAAATAAACCAATAGTATTTAAAAAGGAAGATATAGAATTTAAGTCATTGTCCATATCCAACAAAATAGAGTGGTTAGAATGGCAAGCAAGTGCGTTAACACCTAGAATTTTAATGCCTAAAAAAGTTACAGTTGAAAAATTTTTATCAACAATTGAAAAAATTAAAAACCAAGATGGAACTTTAAAAAATTCTCAAATATATGAAAGGGCAATTCTTAATTTAGCAAATTTTTTTAAAGTCACTAAAAAAGCTGTAAAAATTAGATTGCTTCAATTAGGTTTTAAAAATATAATAGGTATCAATTGCTATATTGATAAGGAATATAAGCCAGCATACTATTTCAATTATCAGAATGAAGATGAGGCTTTAACTTATATGATTAGTTTTAAGGAAGCCATTCAGTTTAGAATAAATAATAAATGGTTAGATGCATTAATGAAAGAAAGAAAACTGATATATGCAGATGGCTTTTTTGCGATTAACCATAAAGAATATGTGCAAGTATCTAAAAAAGGTAAAATAGTTTTAACTGATTATGCAAGAGAACATGTTGATGAATGTTGCCTAGCTTTTAATATAATTGGGACTTTTCAAAGTAATTTAAATAATATGGCATACTCTTCCTATTATATTTGTAAAAACACTAGTAACCAACAAAATATAAAATTAGAATTGAATATGGAATCAATTCAAAATAGTAGGATAATTGGAGTTACGGGATGTACAGATATAGCATTTGAAGAAATAAGCGAAGCAAGTAAAATTTTAGATAAAATGATAGGATCATTTGGAGAATGTTTAAATGTTTTAATTAAAGAATTGGGATATAAATCTAATAAAATAATAGGTGAACTTGTTTTTTTAGATGAAAAGACAATTTGGAATTATCGAAAAGGAAAAAGAATACCAGAATTAAATAAACTACTTGCAATATGTGGAGGATTAAAATTACATCCAAGAATCACATATAAATTAATGGAAAAGGCAGGATACACAATAGGAAATAGAGGAAAACAAGAAGATTTTATAATTATGTTTTTAATTGAAGAATGTTATAATGAAGGCCTTCCATCTTGGAATAATAGATTAGAAGAATTAGATGTATCAATCAGATTACCATAATAAATACAATAGTATTTTTGAAGTGAGCACCAAAATTGGACACTTTAAAAATACTATTTTTATTTTTTTAAAAAAAATTAGGAAAAAGTATCCTAAAAAATAATATATTTAATGAACAAAAAAGGCTATTTTTAATATTTTAAGACAAATATGTCTTAAAACTAAATAAAAAAGCCCTTTATTGAAAGAAAAATTTAGGACAAAGTGTACCAAAAAAGAAAAGAGAGAAAAGTATAATAGAAGGAGTAAAGATTAATTAATTGTTTACAAATCAGGGATATCAAAAGGAGTAGCTAACCACAAGATATCAGAAAGGAGAAAAATGGTGGAATTTACAAGTATACCAATTATAGTAGTGCTATGCTATATAATAGGAGAAATATACAAAGTAATATTTAGAAAGAAAAAAGAGGCAAAGAAATTGATACCAATAGTGATGGCAATTGTGGGTGGAATTTTAGGAATATTGATATATCTAACAAATCCAGAGATAATATTTAAAGCAGAAAATATATGGATAGCCATAGTGGTAGGAATTGCTAGTGGAGAAAGTGCCACAGGAACAAATCAAATTATAAAACAAATATTAAATAAAGGAGAATAAGAAAATGCAAATAAAAGATAGAAATACAGAATTTCCGAATCGAAGAAGATTAGAAGTAGAAGAAATTGAGTATAACGAAAATGGTGAAATAGAAGTACTATTAGTAGAAGTCAAAAGGGATGAAGGGGAAGTCTATGAAGAAGGTACGCAGATAAATGCAACAAATTTAGATTTAATAATTAGAAGTAAAGTAACAGAAATTTTAAGTATGAGTGATGAAGAAAGAGTAGAATATGACGCAAGTAAAATAGAATTAGAATTAGAAGTGGATGTGGAAGCAATTACACAAGATTTTTCTTTGCCAACAAAAGGTATCAATGGATCAAGTATTGTATGGAGTGTTGAAGGAGAAGGAATAGAGATAGAAGAAAATATAGCAAAGGTTAATAGAAAGTTATATGAACAAAATCCTTTGTTAAAAGCTCGAGTGAGTTATGGTAGTGCTGAGGCAATACAAGTTTTTCATGTAACAGTTTTATTAAGAGAAATGACACCAAGCGAAAGAGTAGAAAAAGATAGCAATGATTTAAAAATTGATACAAAAGTAACTACGGATTTTACTTTACCATCAGCAGGATCAAATGGTTCGAGTATTACATGGGTAGTTAAAACGGGAACATCTATTACAATTACAGGAAATACAGCCAATGTACATAATGGAGAGATCGATGCCTATTCAACCTTAGAAGCAACAATTACATATGAAAGTGTAACAACAACCAAAAATTTTGTAGTAGAAGTAATATGTTTTTTACCAAAAACATATGCGGTAAGTTGGACACAAGAAAAAGGTAGTTTAAAAACCGATGAGTTAACAATTGCATCAAGCAATGGTGAAAAATTATATATAGAAGTAGAAAATAATTATTCCAGTGCGATAGAAGTATCGATAAAGGCAAATGATTCAAGTTTAGTAAAAGTAGAAGTAAAAGAAACAACGGATTTAAACGCAATGATGGGAACAAGTTATGTAGAATATACATTTACAGTTCATATTTATTTGTCTAGTGATAGAGAAATAAAATTGGGAAGTCTAAATGGAAGTGTCAAATATTATTATGCATCCATTACCCCAGATGACTAACAAAGGAGAAAGAAAAATGAAACTATCAAAATTAAGAGAAAAATTAGAAAACAATAAAGAACTAAGAAATAAACAAGCAAGAAAAATAAAAAGATTAAAAGCAGAATTTAAATGTGGAGTAACAAAAGAAAAAAACAGAAAAGAAGAAATAAAAATTATCGGAATAACAGGTAGCAGTGGAAAAACAACGGTTGCTAATATAATACATGAGTATTTAAAAAGATTGGGAAAGAAAAGTGTATTATATAGTAGTGCAAAAATAGATTCTCCTGCAACCATTATTAGACCAGATGAAGCATGCGAAATAACATTTAATAGTGAAGATGATGTATTAGAAATCATTGAAGAAGTAGAAGCATATGGAGCAGAATACTTAGTGTTAGAGGTTAATGAAACCGCAATTGAAAAGGGCTTAACAAAAGATATACCATTTGATGTTAGAGTATTAACTAATTTCAATGCATTACATAATGAAGATCAATATAGCAAAGAAGAGTACAAAGCAATAAAGAAATCCTTCTTTGAGGGAATGGAAAAAGAAAGCTTATGTATCTATGGTTTTGAAGATTATGATAAAGAATTTTTAGAAGAATTGTTAGAAGCAAATGAGTGTAAAAAGTATGTTTATAGTAGCAATTATATTGCGACAGTAAAGGGAGTAAATAAAGAAGATATAACGAGTCTATTATATGAACTAGAAAGTACAAAAGCAGGCTTGCAAATGAAAGTTAAAGTTAAAAATAAAACATATGCATTAAAAACGGAAATGATGATGGATTATAATGCATTAAATATTGTAGGAGCACTCACTGTTTTAGAAGCAATGGGAATGTTTGATATCAATGAGTATAATACATGTATTCAAAAAATTAAAATACCAGGAAGATCAGAAGTTTATCAAAGAAAAGGTAGAATGATAGTGATAGATAGTCATTTACCAAAAGTATTAGAAAGTTTACAAAAGCTAAAAGATAAGAAAGAAATCAATCAAATTAAAGTTGTAATCGGTTCAATGGGTTACGGATATCAAAATTGGGAGCCAAGATTTAAAACGACGGATTTTATAGCTAGTCGTAAAAAAGCAAGAAAGTATGCAATGGAGTTATTAAAAGAAAAGGTAGATGATGTATATCTAACAGAAAGCGACAATGGCAAAGAAAAAGTGCTAGATATCTGTTTGGAATTAAAAGGATATTTAGAAGATAAAGTTTCTTCAAAGATAATAGAAGATAGAGAGCAAGCAATAAGGGAAGCAATTGTTGATTCTAAAGAGGGGGATGTTATTTTCATCAGTGGTAGAGGAAATAGAAGAGTATTATGTAATAGTGAAACGACAATGAAACTAATAAAAGATAGTGAAGTAGTTGAAAAAGTCCTAAAAGAATTAGGGTGGTAGAAAATGGATGATAGCAAAATTAATAAATCAGAAATAAGTTATCATAATAGTGTAGGAAAAGTTGATGTTCATATTAAAACGGGAAGAATGATTTATGAGTATCCGTTATTCGCATTAGGTGGAGGAAACTACCAAATAATGGTGTCATTATTATATAATAGTCATTATCAGAAAACAGATTATGAAGAAAGACCAATTGGAAATTCAAAAGGATGGAAATTAAATATAGAAGGATCTGTATTTCCATATAAATTAACATATAATATGGAAGGTTTTGAAGAAGGAGATTATGTATACATAGATGGAAATTGGAAAACCCATCGATTGATTAAATATAAAGAAACTGAAGAAGGAAGAGGATATTATGATGAATCGGGAAGTGGATTAAGACTTATAGTTAAAAATAATCAAGAGTCTATAATTAAAGATGGAAACGAAAATCAACTGAAATTTAATGAAAAGGGACATCTAATTCAGATAGTAGCAGGAAATAATCCTAATATAAGTAAATTGATAACATATGATGAGGAAGAAAAAATAACAAGTATTTATGATAAAAGAAAGCCATTAAGGAAAATCAGTTTTGAATACGATAAAGAAGGCAATTTAATAAAAAGTTGGATTGAAAATACCAATCATAGCATCCTATGTCAATATGATAGCATAAATAGGTTAGAAAAAATATCAATTCATCAAGAAGAAGAGTTGAAAGAAAAAATTAATATAAAATATAATAGCAATTCTCAAATTGAATATATAATTGATAAGGAAAGTTTAGAAGCAGTGTATATTGAAAATAGTTCGGATAGTAAAAGTAAGATTAAAAAAATAATAGAAGGAGTAATGAAAAAAGAAAGCATATGTAAAGAAGGTTTAGCAGAACAAGACTTAAGAAAAGAAAGTTACATAGGAGATGGTAATTACTTGACCAAACAACAAGAAGAAGTAGAAGGTTATAATTTAATAATGCCAGAAGCATATCATAAAGCAGTTTATCAATTTACATATGAAGAAAATTACACATCCATCAAAAATAAAACAGGAATCGTTTATAGATATTATTTGAATACGAAAGGACAAATAATTAGTGTATTAGAAAAAGAAGAATTTGAAGGTGAACTATATATAGAAGAATCATATCGAACTTTATTTCAAACAAAAGGCTGGGAATTGACAACTAATTTTTTCTTGGAGAATTGTATCAATTCCAATTGTGCATATCAATATGAAAAGGCAGTATTTTATGCGAAACAAGAGAAAATAAGAGAATTTGCAGAAATTTTTCAAGAAGATAAGTATAAATATACAAAAGATTTTGTTATATCTTTTTGGATAAAATTTAAACAAGATGTAATTAGTGATATCAGTGCAGAAGTCGTAATAGAAAAGGTAGATTTTCCAGAAATTACAAACAAAAAAAGATTAGAAAAAGTATTAAAAGATACATGGCAATATGTAAGAATACCAATAAATTTAGGTAATTTGCCAGAAAATATATGGGCAATGAAAATCCAAATTTTAGGAATTGATATAGACACAACAATTGAAGTAGCAGATTTAAGAATAGAGGCAAGCAATGAAACAACAATAAATATAAATGAAAAATCCCTTGAACTAGTAAAAAGTATTATATATGTAGAAAAAGGAACAAAGTATTATGAAGATATTACAGCAGAAGTTTTCATGAGCGAAAAAGATCTTTTTGAAACATATAAAAATATATATCATAAAAATAGGCAAGGACAAGAAGAATTTGATTTAGTATATTGTAATGGTACGAAAGTAAAATCAGTAAGTGAAGTTAGATTGGAAATTGATTATAGTGAATGCAAATTAGAAGTAGATGAACAAGGGATTCCAAATTATTATACAAGTACAGTAATGCCAGTAACAAATAAGATAAATACGGTAAGTAAAACACAAATTATCTATAAAAATGATGAAATAGAAAATAGACAATATTATAAGGTTATAAGCGAAGTTGGAATCATTAGCGATAATAGTAATAGTTTTATAAAATCTTCAACAGTAGAAGCATGGTACTATGAAGATGGTAATTTATACAAACAAATAGATGAATATGGAATAGTAACTGAAAATGAATATGATCATTATGGTAATTTAATGCAAATTAAAATGTATAATAATGAAAACCCAGAAAAGGAAATCATAAAAATAAACTATGGTTATCAAGAAGAAGATGAAAGCCAAAGAGAAAATGTTATATCATATACAGAAAATGGAATAACAACATATTATCAGTATGAAGAACCACAAATGTTCTTGAGCTATACTACCAAAGGAAATTGCACTACAGAGTTTACATATGATTCAGATAAAAAAATAACACAGATAAGATACCGAAATTATCCAGAAGGAAATGTGGATAGTAAAAATAATATAAAATATGACAATAAAGGTAGAATCAAAAGTTTTTCTGATCAAAGTGGAAGAACATATGGAATGATATGTAATTGTTTTGGTGAAGCAGTAAAAATATATAAAAATAAGAATCTAATATTAGAAACAGAAATAATAGAAGAAAAAAATAAATTGAATAGTATAATATATAAACAATATCAAGAAAAAAATCATCCACAAATAACTACGAATTATTATGATTTTTATGGGAAACTATTTAAAACTGTTAATGACGAAAAAGAAATCGAATATGTTTATGAATATGTTGGTTATAGCGATAATTTATCTAGAGTAACACGAATAAAAGATCCATATGAAGAAAAATTGTATGAATATACATATGATGATAAAAATAATACAGTGGAATGCCATTGTAAAGGAATATATCCACTTGATATAAAGGTAGTAGAAAATGAAAGAAGAGAATATAAAATTGGTATAAATAATATAAGATATATAACTGTAAAGGATAATGGAGAAGAAGATCCAAAATATCTCAATCCTAGAATTAAAAAAACGAAGTATGAAATAGATGGTGATGAAAATGATATATATGATTTTGAATATTGTTATGATGAATTAGGAAGATTAAAAAGAAAGCAGAAAAAAGAAATAATAAATGAGACTAGTGTAGAAGAAAAACAAGAAACGGAAAATAATATTATTGCAGAAATAAGACAGGAAAGAGAATACAAAGAAGGAACAGGTATAATTAATAAAATAAAATATGGAGTATATGTACCAATAGAAGTAGAAAAAGAAAAACAAGAAGACAAAGCGGAAATTATATATGAAAGTGAATATGATGAAGAAACAGGAAATATAAAAAAAATAAAAGAAGAAGGGCAAAGATATCTAGAGAGTGATTTAAATAATGATGAATTAGATAAAATAGAATTAGAAAAAGTAGAATTAGATAAAAAAGAAGTAGAATATGAATATGATTATCAAAATCAATTGATTAAAGAAACACATACAAAAAATGATAATGAAATAAGTGTAATTGAGTATCAATATGGTAAAGAAAGTGGAATGGTAGAAAAAATAATTAAGGATAATGTAGAGATTAAGCGGTTTATTTATAATAAGGATATCTTGACAAACATTAAGGAAAATGATAAAATATATCAAATAGAGTATAATAATTATGGTAACATCATAAACGATGGTAAAGGAACCTTAGAATATGATGAAAGAAATCAATTGAAAAAATATAAGTATTGCATTGATGAAGGACAATGCTATCATCAATATGAAAATGAATATTATTACAATTATCAAGGAATTCGTTATAAGAAAAAAGTAAGCCATAGTATAAGATATGGTAATAATGAAGAAAAAATATATGAGTATTTTAAAATATATTATCTAGATGGAAATCGAATAATAAAAGAAGAGTGGAGAAATCTAGAGAATCAGATAACAAATGAAATAATGTATTACTATGATATAGAAGGATTAGTAGGAATTGAATATCAAGGTAAAAAGTATAATATAGTAAAAGATATCTTAGGCAATGTAAGTAAGATAATGTATAAAAATCGAATAATAGGTGAATATGAATATGATGGATGGGGTAAATGTGTAGAAAAAGAATTAAGTCCAGAAAAAAATACAGAAATTGATACCTTTGTTTTACATAACAATCCATTTAGATATCGTGGATATTATTATGATGTTGAAACTCAGCTTTATTGGGTATCCTCACGTTACTATTCGCCTGAATTATGTAGATGGATTTCACCAGATTCAATCGAATATTTAGATCCTGAAAGTATCAATGGATTAAACTTATATGCATACTGTGGAAACGATCCAATAAATCGATTCGATCCAACAGGTCATTCTTGGGAATCGTTCTGGAATGGTGTTGGAGATTGGTTTAGCGATCATTGGAAGGAAGTTGTGATTGGAACAGCATTTATTGTCGGTGGAGCATTGGTGACAGCTTTAACAGCAGGAGCTGGAGTAGGATTTATGGCCGCATTTGGAAGTGCTTTGTTGTCATCCACAATTCAAGTTGGAATAAGTGTTGGTACAAGTGTTTTAGTCGGAGGTCTCGTATCTGTAGCAAATGGAGGCGGTTTCTTTGACAATGTTGGTGATAATATAGCCAGCGCATATATGTGGGGTGGTATTTTCTCTGGTTGTGCGCAAATTCTTGGTGGTGGTTTTAGAATTGCTGCTAATAAAGGAGTAACTACAGGTAGAGCAGGCGGAATCAAACTTGGTAATTCCGGTGTGAAAATATTGTCTCCAGATAAAAATAATTGGGCAAAAGCGGGCGGAACATTAATTAAATTCGGCAATGGCTTTAGAATCGATACAGGTGCTATGTGGGGATTACATATGCACATACTAAGTTCTGGACATCTTCCAATTGGTGCTGTTATTGCAGGATTTATTGGAACAGAGTATTAATTCAGGAGGGAATATAAATGGAAAAACAAATTATGATAAAACACTCATATAGTGATAGAACTTTAAAAATTAAAAATACTATTAGCTATTTAGAACTATTTGTTGATTCATTGAGTGATAAAATTGTTATTAACTGTTGCTTGAATGCAAGTCAATCTAAAATTATTGATGAAATAATGCGTTTGAAGCATTCTGGTATTGTTGATAGCATTAATTTAGAAATAGACAAAAAACATTATAACTTTAATATTACTACTAGTATGGATAATGTTATACACATTCTTAGTCTTATAGAAAATTATGAACTAAATGTTATGATTTATTGTAATGGTATAAAAATGTTTATTAATGATAATGACGGTGATTTTATCATAATTAATTCAAACCATGGAAAATATAGTATGATTAAAAACAAAAATAATTAACACAAATTTGCAAATTACTTTCACAAGCAAAAACTAGGTAAGTTTACTCAATGGGTAAGCTTACCTTTTCTTTTTATAAAATAAGATTTAATTGAGAATATATTTATGTTAATTTATATATTTTTTGAGAAAATTATGATATAATTTTAATACAATTAATCGAAAAAAGTAGAAAGTAGTGGTGAAGATAATATGGGATTTAAAAGTTATTGTTGGAGTATTGGGACAACAAGTTTTAGGGTTGATCAATTAAACTATAAAAATGAATGTCAATTAAGATATTTAAATGAATTATTTACTTCAAATCCTGATATGGAATGGGATAAAGCGCTACAAACAAAATATTTCGATTTATTGGTTTCTAAAGATTTTATTGAAGACTACGATGCAATTAAAGATAAAGATGCAAGAGAAAAAACATCTGGACTTGCTGATATTGGATTGGTTTATAGAAAAACTAGACACATTACACCAATAGGAGATTTAATTAATAAAATATCACTATCTGGCGATTTTAGTTCAGATAACATATTAGAAATTCCAAAGGACAGTTATGTGTATCTTTTGCAATTTTTAAAATATCAAATCAATGATAATACAATTCAAATAAGACCTTTTGTTGCGTTATTGTATATGCTATCAAAACTTGAATACTTAACTAGAGAAGAGTTTACTTATTTATATCCAACTTGCATGAATAATAACGATGTATTAAAGACAACAGCGGATATTTTAAGTTCTAGAGGAAAAATCTCGGTTGATAATTTGCTTATTAAAAAGATGATGTCTATGGATAATTATCAAGAAGCATATAACTTATTAATGACAAGCGATGTAATAGATGAATCTGTAATGGAACAGATAGGCATGAATAGAAAAAGTGGGAAGTATGATAGACCGTTTGCTAAAGTATATAATGTTTTGAAAACTTTAGTTATAGATAGAGAGAGTTTAAATGATGGTGAAAAAATATTGTTGTTAAAACAATTAAAAGATGCGTTTTCGAAAATAAACGCAAATCAAGCTTCTACTTGGAAGTCTATGTTTAAACTTTATAAAAACACAAAGTTTAATCAAGAATATTTATTATATTTTTATGGATTAAATATTTGTTCATGTATCACTGAAGAAGAGTTTAAGGATTGTTTCTTTAAAACATGGCATTTAATGAAGTGGAAATCTACATTAGAAGACTATTATGACTTAAATAAACGATATTTCAATTTAACTGATATTATCAAATATGAAAATGGTAGATTTAGATTAGTTGAAATCGCAGAGTATTATTTTAATGATATTGTAGAAAAAATGTTGTTTAAGTCAATGGTTTCTGAAAATGATTATGAGAAATATTTTACTAATTATCTTGAAATAGACAAAATATATCCTGAATGTAATAAAACTGAAACTGATATTACTAATACGATTAATACTAAATATGGCAGAACAATTGTTCCTGGAAAATTAGAGGAATATTTAAAAGATATTAAAAATAATGCTTTTATTAAAATGATAGAAGAAAAATTAGGAGAAGAGGTGCTTCTTGAATTACTAGATTGTTTTAAAACTAGAAATGATAATAGAATTAAAGAATTAGTAACTGATGACGCCACTCCATCTACTATATTTGAATACATTCTAGGTATTATATGGTATCAAGTTAGTGGAAGAATAGGTAGATTGGAAGAGTATATGAATCTAACTTTAGATGCTAACTTCATGCCTAAAACACATGCTCCAGGTGGAGATGCTGATCTAGTATTTAACTATCCTAAATCAATTTCATATCCTAAGCATGATATGTTATTAGAAGCAACTTTAAGTGAATCTACGGGACAACGACAAATGGAATGGGAACCAGTTTCTAGACATTTAGAAAATCATATTAATAAAACTCACAACAAATATGATTATGTATTGTTTGTAGCTTCGCAATTAGAAGAACGAACACTAAAAACGTTTAGGGTTATGAAAAATTATCAAATTGATGTCAGAGGTGAAGACATAGGGTTGAAAATAATTCCTGTAGATGTAGATTTAATTAAAGTTATAGTAGAAAAGAAGAAGACATATACTGAATTGTATGATATATTTGATGAATCTTATAATTCTATCCAAAATGGAATGGATTGGTATAACAATACACTAGTACAAAAAATATAAAAATTAAATTAGCCTTATTGTTGTAATATAAGGCTTTTTTTGTTATAATTAGATGCATAAGATGCCTAAAAAGGAAATGGTGAATTAAATGAGTAAATTCAATATAAAAAATAGAAGATATTTGGGAAGTAAAGCCAAGTTATTATCATTTATTTCGGAAGTAGTAAATAAGGAATGTGAAAATATAAATATCTTTTTAGATTTGTTTGGTGGAACAGGTAATGTTGCTTGGAATTTTAATAATCAATATACAACAATAATGGTTAATGATATTTTAATGTCTAATTATCTTTCTTATATAGCATGGTTTGGTAGTCAAGAGATTGATGAAGGTAAAATTAGTGACTTAATTGTAAAATATAATGAATTAGAAATATTAGAAGGCAATTATTTTTCAAATAATTTCTCTAATACTTTTTTTAGCGAACTTAATTGTAAAAAAATAGGATATATAAGAGAAGATATTGAAAAACAATTTAATAATGGAGAATTAAATGAAAGAGAAAAAGCAATTTTAATAACATCTCTATTATATGCAATGGATAGAATTGCAAATACTGTAGGTCATTATGATGCTTATAGAATGAATGGTGATTTAAATAAAAATCTTGTTTTAGAAGAACTAGACCTACCAACAAGAGAAGTTAATTTAAATAATATTATTTATAGAGAGGATGCAAATTCATTAATTAGAAGAGTTGTTGCTGACTTGGTGTATATTGATCCACCATATAATTCACGTCAATATTGTGATGCTTATCATTTACTTGAAAATGTGGCTTTATGGGAAAAACCAGAAGTATTTGGTGTTGCTAAAAAAATGGATAGAAGTAATTTGAAAAGTAAATATTGTACACATACAGCTCCAAAACAATTTGAAGATTTGATTAATAATATCAATGCTAGATATATTTTAGTTTCATATAACAACATGGGAACTAAAGGTGCAGGTAGATCACAAGCTAAAATTAGTGATGATGATATAATGCGAATATTATCCGCTAAAGGAAAAGTTAAAGTATTTGAAAAGGAATTTAACCAATTTAATACTGGTAAAACAGATATAGAAGATCATAAAGAAAGATTATTTTTATGTTTTGTAGGTGAACAAGCCACAGAATATGAAAGTGAAGAAAAAATAAATGGTTATGCAAAATCACCTTTAAACTATACTGGTGGTAAATATAAACTGTTACCTCAATTATTAGAAAAATTTCCGCCACACTTTAATTCATTTGTTGACCTATTTGGTGGTGGATTTAATGTTGGTGCTAATATTGAATGCAATACAATTGTGTATAATGATAAACAAAAAGAAGTTGCTCGATTAATAAAATTGTTTTACAAATATGATTACTCGATAATTATAAAAAAAATCGAAAAAAACATTGTAAAGTATGAATTGTCTAACACTTATGAAAATGGATATGAATATTACAATTGTGAAAGCGATTCTGGTGTTGGTAGTTATAATAAAGAAAAATATACTAAGTTAAGAGAAGATTATAATTCTTTAAAAAGAGATAGTGAAGAAAAAGATTTTCTTTTGTTAACATTAATAATCTTTTCATTTAACAATCAAATTAGATTTAACTCTAACGGTGAATTTAATATGCCTGTGGGTAAGAGAGATTTCAATTCATCATCTAGAAAAAATATTAAGGATTTCGCACTAAAAATCAAAAATAAAACTATTTTATTCCAAAATAAAGATTTCAATAAAATTGATTATTCCAATTTAGAAAATCCATTTTTCTATTGTGATCCTCCATATTATTTAGGGATAGCTTCATATAACGAAAATAATGGATGGACAATTAAAGAAGAAAGAAAGTTATTGAAATTCTTAGAAAAATTAAATGAAGAAGGAATACCTTTTGCGTTATCTAATGTCATTGAACATAAAGGTAAAGTTCATGATGAATTAAAGCAATGGGTTGATAAAAATCATTTTAATTTAATTTATATAAAAGCAAGTTATAGTAATTCTAACTATCAAATAAAGGATAAAGAAGCTGTAACTAGAGAAGTATTAATTACAAATTATTAAAAATGGAGTGGTACAATGTTTATTCAAGAAGTTAAAATCACAAATTTTAGAGGATTAGACATAGATATAAAAAATTTAAAAAAAGATTTTTTGATTATAGGCAAAAACGATTCAGGAAAATCTAATTTTTGTTATGCCATTAGAAAAGTTCTAGATTATAATATTAGAAAAACACCTTTGAATATAAGTGATTCAAGCAATTATAACAAAGGTGATATTACTATTTATTTAAAAATCAAGTTGGAAGATATAAGTTTGGCAAATAGAAACAACCTAAGTCATTATATAGAAAAAATAAATAATGAAGATTATATAGAGGTATATTTCAATGCTAAATTTAGTGAAGATACATTGCATTACAACGAAAGTATTACAATCGGTTCATTGGATTCTAAAGAATATGCCACAAATATTTCAAATCCACTAGACAAAGTCTTAGATATAATTTATATAAATCCAAATTATGATTTTGAAAAGGATAAGAAAAATTTTTTTAAACTTAGACAACAAAAAAGTACAGATGGAAACGAAACGATTAATCCTTTAATAAAGAAAAGTGTTGAAGAATTAAATGTGTCTATTCAAAATGATGATTATATAACAGGGCTATCAAATGAAATTAATGATCAAGAAGGATTTGGCGAAATATTTGAAGATGTTGAATTTAAAATTAAAAGTGATGTTGATATTTCAAATATATATAAATCTTTAGATATTATTCCATATGTCAAAAGCACAGAAGATAGCATAAATATTGGTGATGGAAAGAGTAAGACGTTGTCAATGTTATTACAAAGAATTTCTTACAATGATGATAAAGAAAAAATATTGATTGTTGAAGAACCAGAAAATCATTTATATCCGTTGTTACAAAAATGTTATGTTAAATTAACATCGAAATTTAATTTAGATCAAATGATTTATACTTCTCATTCACCTTATATTATTGATTATAGAAAAATGGGACAAATTTTAAAATTTGTTATTACTAATAACGGTAAACACAAAAAAACTATTTGTAAAACTTTAAATATAGATGAAAAAGACTATGAAGCTTTTGGCTTCATGCTAAATGAAGAAATAAGCGAGATTTTCTTCTATGATAAAGTATTGTTAGTAGAAGGTGATAGTGAAAAATATTTCTATAACGCTTTATCAATCAAAGATGAAAATTTTCAAAGTTATTTAGTGAAAAACAAAATGGGGATTTTTAGTGTATATGGTATAGATTTTTCGCCTGCTAAGAATATATTAAATAAACTAGGAATTGAAGTATTTATCAAAACCGATAATGATATTTTTCCAAAACAAAGAAGATATGCGGGAATATGTAGGGTACTTGAATGCCTAGATCAAAATGGGAAAAATAGACTTTGTAAGATATTGGAAATAGAAGAATTAAAAAAAGATACCTTCAAGTTTAATGAAAATGAGCAAAACAATGCATTGTTAGAAGGTAAGATGCCCGAGATTGTATCACTTTTTAAAGAATATGGAGTAATTTTATCTAGTCATCATGACGGATTTGAAAGAGATTTCTTAGAATTTATAGGGAGAAAAGATAACATAGAAGATTTTAAATTTTTGAGAGAAGCAAAATTAAAGAATTTACATGCATATATTGTAGATAACAAAATTGAACTCAAAATAAATGATGATAATAAAAATTCTATTTTGGTAGGTTTTATGAATGAGTAATATTGATCCTAAACTAATTGAGCAATTGAATTTTCAACAAGGGCAAATTATTAATTCAGACGATAAAAAAGTTGTTGTATCTGCGGGACCTGGATCTGGTAAAACTTATACGATTGTAAAAAGGATTTCAAAAGAACTGTCCGATATTAAATTCAATCAAGGTATAATAGCTTGCTCATTTACTAAAGAAGCTTCTAAACAACTTGAAGAAAGATTGGAGCAAAAATGTGACATTTCTAATTCATATATAGGCACTATAGATTCTTTCGTATTAATGGGAATAATTGATCCATATAAAAACAGATTGATTAAACATTGGAACGGAAAAAATATCGTTAAAAAACTGAAAATTAGGATGGCTGAGATGAAATCTTTAGCTTCAGAAATAACGAAGTATGGCACTAAATATTATGATAAAGTAGCATACAAAAATTATTTAAATAAGTGGAAGAACGATTTCTTAAATGGTGTATATGAGATATCTTTCGCAAACTATTTAGTTGCTATTTATTTGATTAGAAATTTGCCAGAAGTGAAGGAATATTTATCGAATAAATATAAAAGTATTTATATAGATGAGGCTCAAGATTTAAATGAATTCCAACATATGTTAATCAAGGTTTTAGCTGATGAATGTCAATTGAATTGCTTTTTGATTGGTGATAAAAATCAATCAATATATCAATTTAGAGGGGCGCGACCAGAACAATTCTATAATTTATGTAATTTAGGATATACAGAATATAAAATAAATGTAAGTGTAAGATGTCATAAAAGTATTTTAGAGTTTGCAAATTCAATAGTGGATGATAAATATGTTATCACTGGTTCGGATGAATCACGAGTAAAATTTAATATACTCCCAACTGCTGAAGAGTTGAGTTCTATAAGTGGTAATTTTATGATTTTGTTTGAAACTAATGATAGTGCTTTGTCATGGTATCAATATTTAATAAAAAAAGATATTGAAGTTATTTATTCAAAACCAATAGAATTAACAGACAAGGATTTCAAAGATGAATATTTTGATTTAATCGAAGAAATATTGATGTTTTATTACAATTTTGATAATAAAAATTTAAAATTGACATATAGAATTGATGATTTTAAAACTTATTTAAGCAATTTTATTCTAGAGGAAGAGATAAAAAATAATGTGCTATTAAGTTTTGAAACTAATGCTGTTGAATATGTGGAAAAAATATTAAAAATATTTAATGTCAATATGAAAGATTCAATAAAGCAAGAACTTTTAAAACAGTTAGAGGATAATGTATATAAAAATCATTATATAAAACGTGAAGATGTTAATAGAATAATGACAATACATTCTTCTAAAGGGTTAGAATCAGATAATGTATTTGTTGTTTTTAGAAAACTTCCATATAATTATAACGATGAATATAAAAGAAAACTATTTGTTGCATTTTCTAGAGCAAAAAACAATTTATACATTTCTTTCTCTAAAGATTCTGGGATTAAAGGTTCAAGTTTTGAGGCGTTATTAATGAACAAGGCCTCAAAACTTGAAAAGAAAGAGAGAGTGTAAAGATATGTTTTACACATCAGAAGAAGAAAACTATCGTAAATATGGAATAGTAATTCTTGAAGTTTATGATGAGACTTTAAGAACAACTGTTTATCATTATCGTAAACCTACACCTAGGGAACGAAAAGAAATAGTTTTGAATTATATTATCGATAATAGTGGTAATCCCATTAAAGTAAATTATTTATCATCTAAACTAGCAGTAAGTGATAGAACTATTCAAAAGATAATTAGAGAATTAGCTGATGAAGGATTAATTAAAGTTGAATCATGTTTCATTAATGGAAGACAATCAGGTAATAAGATGACTTATATTGGTGAACCTAGAATCAAAACCGGTAAAGAACTAACATTTGATTTACTTTATGATATTACTAATCCTTATGGGTTTAGAGATTGGGACTGGATGGATTTTAAATTACATCCCGATTTAGATATAGAAGAAAGAATTAATCAATTTGAAATATTAAAAGATCATAAAGAAGAATTAAGAAAAAGAAGAGAAAAGTTTCTTTCTAAATAACTAAATATTAAGTAGAAGGCTTGTTTCAAAATTGAAGCAAGTCTTTTTCTTTTGTAAAAAAAATTAAAAATTTTAAATTTCAAGGTGGTAATGAGGGGTGAAAATTAGTATATTCCTTTGAAGGCAAATTTATGTCTTCACAGACACATTTAAAAAATAATAAAAAAAATTTAAAGTTGGACCCCTCCACCTATGGGTGAAATTTAGTATAAGTAGGTGAAGGGTGGATGAAAGGAGGACTGATTATATTCATCTAATTTAATTTATACAAGCACACTTATTATTAGAGATTATTAATTTATTTAATATTTACTATCTCTTATATATTAATACTGTGTCTGTAGTAATTATTAATAAGAGAAAATATTAAAAAATATTATTTTAAAATTGAAAGGAGAGAAAGATTATAGAGAAAAAATTAAATTTTAATGTAACTACTTTAGTGATCCATGATAAAGAACTAAGTGATAAATTACTAAAAGAAGCTATAAAAGAAAAAACAACAAATAAGACTTCATTAATATGTGATTTACTTAATGAAGCATTAGATTATCGAAATGGTGATTATAAAGATCCTTGTGTTAGTATGTTAACTAATGTAATTGATAATCAAAATAAAGTAATTGAAATATTATTAGAAATTATATCTAAAATGGATAAGAAAGATATTAAAGATGATATTTATCATAAGTTACTTTGTGTTATTGATAATCGTATTAAATGGGACAACCAACTAATTGAGTCTTGGGAAGAAAGTGGCCATTATGATGAGCTTGATTTAAGATTAAAAAAGCAATTAAGAAAGGCATTAGATAATTATGAGCAAACCTAATGTAATTGCTAAGATTCAATATATTGAATGTGATAATCCTAGAAGAGTATTTTATTCTTCTAATAGTAAAGATGATTATCTAGGATATATAGATAAAGGTGTTAAGTTAAATAAAGATATTGATTATTTAGACTACACTGGTGATTTAGAAAAAAGTTCTGGAGTCTTTAATCAGACTGGATTATTAAATTATGATTCTAAAAGATTAATTAGAGAAGCATTAAGAAATACAAAAAGTTGTATTTGGGATTTAGTAATATCATTTGAACATGAATATGGATTAAAGAATGTGGATAATTATGAAGATACTTTAGAGTTAGTTAAAAATGTACTCCCTCAATTCTTTAAAGCACTTAAATTAAAAGAAGATAATGTAATCTGGTTTGCAGGTCTTCATACCAATACCGATAATAGACACATTCATATATCATTTTTTGAAAAAGAACCAATGTATTATGATGCTAAAAAGAAGATTTATAAATATAGACCAGGAAGAATTAATGTTAAATCTTGTAAGGAATTGAAGATGAACATTGAAAAGCATTTCTTATCACCAAAAGAATCGATGAAAAGAGTTCGTAGATTAATGGTTGAAGATACAAGAAGCACTATGAATTCAAAATCGATTTTAAGCTTTGATAAAGACTTTAAATGGCTTTTAAAGGAACTTTATAATAAATTACCTAATGAAGGTCATATCGCTTATTTAAGCGAAAATATGAAGGAATGTAGACCTATAGTAGATAACATAGTTAAAAAGATTTTAAACTTAGGAAAACATTCATTTGAATATACAGATTTAGATATAAGACTTCAAGAATATGATAATAAGATAACTAATATTGCTGAAACTCATAATATTGATGAAGATGCTTACTTATTAAGAGATAAATTTAAAGATGATCTATTTAGAAGAATGGGTAATGTAATTATTAAAGAATTAATAAATAGAAAAAGAACTGAAGAAGTAGAACAAAAGAAGTTAAAACACATAAAAAGCAAACAATCATTTCATAGAAAGATGTTACTTGAAATGATAAGTAAATCATTTGAACTTATGAACAAATTAGAAGATGAAGAAGCTAGAATCTTTGAAGAATATCAATATAAACTTAAGAAAGCTGAATATGAAAGACTTGTTGAAGAAGGTATTATTGAAGCAGAAATGTAGATATTTTAGTAAGAGCATAAGGGAAATATTATTTTTTAATATTCCCCAAGAAGGTTTCGCAAACGGGATACCCGTTTCTATTTTATAAAAAAGAAAAAGGAGGACAAATTTATAGAGAAGAAAAACAAATTAAATATTTTAAGAGTAAAAATGTCATCAATTATTGATGATAAAAACAAAACAATTTATGTCATTAAAGAATCAGTTGGAGGAGAAGATAATGTCTCTAACATTATTGAAAAACTAATACTTAAGGATATTAAAAATAACTTAACTAGAAAAGAAGAGGTTAACCATTATGATGGCAATTAAATTAGTTGTGTGGTATAATATACTTGCTTGTGAAAGCTTATTTGCTTTAATAAAAGGAGTATCCAAATATGAAGCAAAATAAACTTTACAACACAGCAATTTATTGTCGTCTATCATTAGATGACGGAAATGAGGGTGATTCATCAAGTATTAGAACTCAAAAGATGATGTTAGAAAAATATGCATTAGAACATGGATTTACTATTTATGATTATTACATCGATGATGGTTATAGTGGTCTTAACTTTGAGCGTCCAGCATTTAAAAAGATGATGCAAGATATTAATGATGGTAAGGTGAATTTAGTTATTACTAAGGACTTATCAAGACTAGGAAGAAATCATATTCAAACAAGTTACTTTATTGAAATATTCTTTCCAGATAATAATATTAGATATATTGCAGTTAATGATAATGTTGATACATTATATGATAATAACGATATCGCACCATTTAAAAATATCTTAAATGATATGTATGCTAAAGACACATCAAGAAAAGTAAAGACTGCTAAAAGATTGTTAATGCAAAAAGGTATGTTTATGGCAGCTCAACCTCCATATGGATATAAAAAAGATCCAAATGATAAAAACCATTTGGTAATAGATGAAGAGGCTGCTGAAGTAGTTAGACTAATATTCGATTTAGCATTAAGTAATATCGGTGTAGTTAAGATTACTAGAGAATTAAATAAAAGAGGTATTATGCCTCCAAGTATTTATAAAGCTAGTAAAGGTGATTTAAGATTTACTAAGTTAACTGAAACAAGAAGACAAATGTTTAAAAATTATGACATTGAATCTTGGAATACTGTAACAGTAGGACAAATCATAAGAGATATGGTCTATGTTGGTGATATGGAAAATCATAAATATGAAGTGAAAAACTATAAAACCAAGAAATGCACAAAAGTTCCTAAAGAAGAACATATCATAGTAAGAAACACACATGAACCAATTATATCTAGAAATGATTTTGAACATGTACAAGAATTAATTAAACATAGACAAAGACCATCTAGGCATAATCATCCAAACTTATTTAAAGGAATTCTTAAATGTAAGAATTGTGGAAGACCTCTAAATCTATATTACAATAAAAGAAAAAGTGGTAAGATGGTATGGAGATATAGATGTGTTGGTAACTTTGTTAAATATGGATTAGATGATGAACCTAACACAATAGGTTATCAAGAAATCTATGATATAGTTAAATCTAAATTAAAGGAATTAATGCAATCACTTAAATTAAATAGTGATGAATTTATAAATAACATCGTTAATAAAGTTGATACTGATGAACACATTAAAACATTAGTTAGTGAGAAACAAAAAATAGTTACTAGACTTAATACAATAGACTCAATCATCATTAGATTATATGAAGATTTAGTAGAAGAAAAATTAAGTGGAAGTAACTATCAAAAGATGTTAGATAAATATCAAGATGAACAAAAGAAGTTAAACTCACAACTAATGGAAATTGAAAGTAAACTTACTCAGGAGAACAAGACGGAAGCAAATATTGAAGCGTTTAAACAAATCGCTAGAAAATATATTGACTTTGAAGAGTTAACTCCTGAAATCATTAATAGTTTGATATCACATATCATTGTGAGTCATGTTAAAATTATTAATGGTACAAAATTTAGAGAAATTAAGATTATCTATAAGTTTATAGGTTAATTGGGAAAGGAGGTAGCAGTAATGATAGATAAGAGTTATGTAACAGTAGTAGAAAGCATTAAGGAGCAAATTAGAAGTGCACAACATAGAGCGATTTTAAATGCTAATAAAGAAATGTTAGTATTGTATTGGAACATTGGTAAAGTAATTAATGAAAATAGCACTTGGGGTAGTAAATTTTTAAATAAACTATCATCAGAGATTACAAGTGAATTTCCATCTACGAAAGGTTTTTCAGTTAGAAATCTTAAAAATATGGCTAGATTTTATAGAGAATATCCAGAAATTGAAATTGTGCAGTCAGTGACTGCCCAAATTACATGGACACATAATATTGAAATTTTACGTGTAGAATCTAAAGAACAAAGACTGTGGTATATTAATAAAACTATTGAAAATGGTTGGTCAGTAAATGTACTAGCTCATCAAATTGATACTAATTTGTATGCTCGTCAAATCGAACAAAAGAAAGTATCTAATTTTCCAACTAAACTACCTAGTCCGCAAAGTGAATTGGCATTAGAAACAATGAAAGATCCTTATGTGTTTGATTTTATTGAGTTAAAAGAAGATGCTAAAGAAAAAGACTTAGAAGATGCTTTGATTAATAATATAACTAAAGTTCTACTAGAATTAGGAAAAGGTTTCGCGTTTGTAGGTCATCAATATCATTTAGAAGTAGCTGGTGAAGATTATTATATTGATTTGTTATTCTACAACATTAAATTGAAATGTTATGTTGTCATAGAATTAAAAATTGGCGAATTTAAACCTGAATACGCTGGTCAATTAAGTTTTTACTTAACAGCAATTGATGAGCAAGTTAAGGAAAATAACGACAATCCTACAATTGGTTTATTACTATGTAGACATAAAAATAATGTTGTTGCTGAATATACTCTAAGAGATATGAATAAACCAATGGGAGTAAGTGAATATAGAATTAAAGATTACTTACCAGAAAACTTACAAAATGAATTACCTTCAATTGAAGAGTTAATTACTATAGTTAAAAAAGAGATATAATTATTAAACGAGGATACTCGTAATAGACCCGTCGAGACAGGACTCTTCTATTGCAACTCTAGGTATTATTCGCCTGAATTATGTAGATGGATTTCACCAGATTCAATAGAATATTTAGATCCTGAAAGTATTAATGGATTAAACTTATACTGCTATTGTATGAATAATCCGATTATGTATGCAGACCCTAGTGGACACAGTGTTATTTTGGCAATGTTAATAGGCGCAGGGATAGGATTAGTTGTAGGATTAGGAAGTCAACTTGCTTCTGATGTGATTTCTAATGCAATAACAAATGGGTTTGATTTTTCTGAATGGGAAATGTCATCATGGCAAACTTATGTAGGGGCAGGATTAGGTGGTGCTATTGGAGGAGCATTAACTCCTTTCTTAGGACCAGTAGCTACTGGTTTTATTACAGGAGCTTCATCAACTGCTATATCAATGGGATTGTCTAATGTTACAGGAGTATCTAATTACTCATTAGGTGAAATTTTCGCAACATCATTGTTGATAGGTTCTATTTCTGGTATTACAGCAGGTATATTAGATAACGTTAAAATACCTGGCGTAAATTCGGGTAGAGGTAGTTTAACTGCTGTATCAAAACAAATTAATACAAAATTGGTAAATGGAAGTATTAAAAATGTTTCAATTAAAACAATTGGTAAAATGGCAGCATTGAATGCAATATATTCTGCTCCGTTTACTGTATTTAATGGTTTATTTACTAATGGTGTAGTTCTAAGCCCTGCATATTAGGAGGAAATATGAAACGTTTATTTAAATGGTTATTTTCAACAAAATCAAAAAGCAAAAAATATAAATATGAATTGTTATTAATCACTTATTTGTTACTAATATCATTAATAGTAATTATTATTTCTAACACAACAACTTTAGATAATGTAGTAGATAGAATTCTTGGTATTATTATTCTAATGCAATGGGTATTATTCTTTGTTCCGTGTCTTATCAGATTGATTGATATATCTGACTATAATGAGAAAATTAAAGTTATTAATGGTGAAAAGAAGTTTAAGTTTGAACCAGTATTATGTAATATTTCTGAAATTGAGAAGTGGATAAAAAATGCGGTAACCCCAGATACAATTTATGTAAAAAGTTTTAATGGAAAGAATATAACAATTATTTCAGTTGCTTATGAGACAAAAGGGAAAAATGGACCATTTATTAACAAACAAATATTAATTAATGATAAATTGGTAGAAAGTGTACAAGACATTAGAGAAGAAATTTATAATATTTGTATGATAAAGGATGATTGTGTATCAATAATGGCTGTTACTGAATATAATGATCCTAAAAATTTTAATAAAATAATAAATAAAAATAATTAACACAAACTTGTAGGAGTGTGACTATCTTAACAGATGGTTACACTCTTTTTCTAATAAAAAAGATAATTTGGTAATCCAAATTATCTGTGAAATCATATGCAATCTGAAAAGTCTTTTGATTTTATAAAATTGTTTATATATTCATAGTCTATTTTATTATTCTTAAAAGGAATAGGCATTTGTATTTCTTTTAGTCTATCCTTTGTAATTTTTCTTCCATAATTAAACCTAAATATATGTTGCTCGATTAATACTTTAAAAAACAAACCTTCATATTTTGTAAGATTTTTAAATTTATATTTCAATACCAAAACATCTGATGTACAAACAATAGGTTCTTCATGATAGTGGCAAACTCCAACAGAACCATTTTTTGCAAGTGTCATTGAATTTTCGGGAAAAATGGTAGTTTCATTTCCCATCAATTGTATTAACCCCTTAACACCATTGTTGAATCTGCCTGATGAAACAAAAGCTATATTTCCATATGGACATTTTTTTGCATCTTCTTCAGAAATGTAATTACCTTTTAAAATATCGAATAGTTCTAATAAACTGAAGATTTTATATGATGTAGTTAATTTGGATTGATTGTTACTATTAGTTTTAAAATCATAAGTATTTTCTTTATAAACATAATCCGGTAATTCTGATATGCTAGGTAATAAAATATCTCCTAGTGTAGAATTTGCTTCTCTGCCAAATGCTGAATATTTAAATTGATTAGCTCTGATTGCCAAAGAATAATAAATTCTTTGATTTAGTGTCATAGGAATTTTGGGTGTCAGTATAGCAACGTTTTGTCCATTATAATATTCATTAAATTGAACGTTAGCTGTTAATCTTCCCTCACCACCTAAAGGAACAGAAATAGTATTTGCTAAATTTGGAATGAGTCCTATTTGTTTTTCACATATTAAATCTATACCATGATTTTTTGAAGTTCTTGATACAAATAATATTGGTTCTTTATTAGTTTCATAAGTTTTATTTTTGTCCAATTTTGTACCATAAGAAATATGAAATAATGAATTAAGAGTTTGCATTATCGTATTCCTCACTATTTTCTAATTTTGACTTATACAAAGCTTTATATACAAAATATTCTTCAACTGCTTTAGTAAAATCATTTTCGTTTATTTGGGAATAATCTGGTTGTAAATATGCTTCAGAGCACCACTCATCTTTTGCCGTAATGGTCTTTAAAATGCTAAAATTTTTAATTTCTTCTCGGTTTCTAAAGGCGTTTATCCAATATTTTTTGATATCTTCCCATCTTTTATTTCTATCAATTCTTCCAGAATTTCTTGAAACAATAAAACCATCATCTCTACAATAAGCGAACCATGATTTATAATTTGAATCATGTTTTTTATGTGCTTTAAATATTACTATAGCTGTTACTGTTCCTACTGGATAAAATAAAGTCGTTGGCATACTTAAGACGCCAATTAATGTGTGTTTTTTTAATATTTTTTCTCTTCTTAATATTTCTGCATCTTGTAAAGAACAAACACAGTTAATTGGTATAATTGCAATTCCAATACCATTCGGCTCTAATAATTCTAACATATTATAAACAAAATCTAATTCACTACCACCATCATCACTTTGACTATAAGGAGGATTCATAAAAGAAACTGTTGGTTTATGAATGTTTTTGATTTTTTCCTTAATATCTTTATCAAAGCAACTTGCATTATATAGATTTGATTTTCCATCACCTCTAATTATCATATTTGATGCAGCCAGTGTAAACATTTTAGAATCACTTTCTATTCCTATCAATTGATTTCTTCTAATGTTTTTTTGTGTTGTAGGATCATCGGTTTGATTCAACATATAATTCATTGCACTAATTAAAAAACCTCCAGTTCCACAACAAGGATCCAAGACACGATCATTTATACTTAAATCAGCTAAACTACAAAATAAATCAGTAATATGATTAGGTGTAAGTACTATCCCTAATCCTTTTCTATTACCATCGGTATAAGATAAAAACTCCTTGTAGAACTCACCAATGTAATCAAATGAGTGTTCAATATTTATGTATGGGTAAATTTCGGTTTTTACTTTATTGACAACATTTAAAAAATCGTGATCATCTTTTTTATTGTTTGAAAGTTTATTTACACTTTCTAAACTTTTAAAATTTGAAATCATTATTTTAACTTTTTCTTCTGGCATCCCTTCTATTGAATCTAGCTTGTTACGAATTGAAGTTAGCATTAAATTTAATAATGCTTTAGGAGTAGTCATTTTGTTATATCCGCTTACAAAACTATCATCAGATAGGGCTAAAAGAATAGCGCTTATAATTATTGGTTTTAATTCATCTGTAATTTTAATTGTATTTCTAAGTTCCTTATGAATTTCTTTTGTGTTTTTCTTTATATTTTTTATGTCATATTCTTTTTTTTCGTTAGTTCCCTTAATAACACTTAAGTATTCGTTTTTAGATAATAACGAATTTATTTTTAATTCTACCGGGGAAAAAGCATTTTTAACCCATAAATAGTTGCTAATTTGTAAACTTTCTTCTGTCTCACCACTTATTCCTATAGAAATAACATGGTAATTTGTAGATAAGTATTTACCATATAATAAAGCACCATCAACAGCGTAATCTGCATATTTATTTAATTTTGCAGATTTATGGTGAGTTGTCATAGCTTTGCATTCAATAACAATAATAATTTCAGTGTTTAGAAATTGAATAATAAACTCTGGCTTCCCACAACCATTTCCTTTTTTGCTTGCATTTTTTAAACATTTAACAATAATAGGATTATCACTGATTTGTTCTTCAACTTTAATTGTACTGTCATCATAATAAGTTAATTTCTTAAGAATATTTCTTGTTAGCATTTCTGTTTTTCTTTCGTTAGACATATGAACCTCAATTCTTGTCTAATTGTTGTATAGTAAAGATGTATTTATGTACACCTATTAAAACAATCCACGTATATTTGTTTTATAAAAAGGCCATAAATATTGTCGAATAAGTACGTATAAAGTTTGAGTTTTTCTCAAAAAAATGTTATAATAATCTCATCTAAATAAAAGAAGGCCGTCTATTGTTTTAATAGGCGGCTTTTAATATTTTGTAGATATAAATAGCAATATATAATCAAAAACATCTTAATTAACTTCCATAGTTTTAAGATGTTTTTACTTTTTATAAAAAAAATTAATTTTTTTCAATTTTACCCCATCAAAATACTATTGAAACCTCCAGTACTATTGAAAAACTAATTGTTTTTCAAAAAAGATATTAATTCAGATATTAAAATGTTCGTAATTATTGAAAAAAAAGGAGATGAAACAAATGAAGTTAAAAGAATTATTAGAATTATGGTTAGAGAAGTATATGAAACACACAATTAAGCTTAGAACCTATAATCGTTACAAAAGCATTTGTGAATTACATTTAATAAAAGATTTAGGTAATTATGAACTAGAAAAATTAAAGCCTAATATTTTACAAGAATTTTTATTAAAAAAGATAGATGATAATTATTCTACTAATACAATAAAAGGAATTGTATCAGTATTGAAACAAGCATTAAGACTAGCTATCACATTAGAAATTATTGATAAAGAGTATTGTTCTAATTTGAAAATGCCAAGTGGTGAAGAAAAAGAAATATCTGTATTTACTAAGAAAGAACAACAATTAATAGAAACTTTTTGTTTAAATCATAAAAGAAGAAATTATATTGGTGTGGTTATTTGTTTGTATACAGGAATTAGACTTGGAGAATTACTTGCTTTAACTTGGGATGATATCGACCTTAATACTGGACTACTTAATATTAATAAAACTCAATATTCCGCAAAATTAAATAGTAAATATCAAATAATTGTAGATAAACCAAAAACTAAGAAATCAAACCGTGTAATACCTTTATCTAATCAGCTTGTTAAGTTACTAAAAGTAATGAAAAAAGAAAGAAACTCAAAGTATGTTATAACAACAAGAAAATTAGAAATGGTAGGTAATAGATCGTACCAAAGAACATTTAAATTTATTTTAAAGAAAGTAAATGTTCCATATAGAAATTTTCACTCTTTAAGACATACATTCGCAACTAATGCTATTGAACTAGGAATGGATGTTAAAACACTAGCTGAAATTTTGGGACATACTAATGCGATGATTACTTTAAATAGATATTCACATTCTTTATTAAATTACAAAATTGAGATGATGAATAAACTTGGAAAAAATTTAAATCTTAATATTAAAAATGTACATTAAGAAAAAAATCAAAAAATACCCCGACAAAATATCATTGAAAACTCCAGTACTATTGAAGGGAGTAAAGATGAATGTGTTTATATACACACATATATCATCAAGATTGTGTCTATAAGTAATAAAAAAGTGTAGATTAAATGGATGTAAAGTGGAGATTTTGACATCAAAATGGATGAATTTATGGATGTATTACATCCATAGTAAACAGGATAAAACGTGCGTCACTTTGCTTCACAAAATTAGCACGCTACTTATGTGATTGACTGGGATACCCAGTTCAAAAAAGATGAACAAAACGATGGATGGAAACATAAACTTGTGTTATCATCATGATGCAAGTTTGTGTTGGAAAAGGAGGTTAATTTGAAAGAAAATAAAATATACAACACAGCTTTATATTGTAGATTATCTCTTGACGATGGAAATGTAGGTGAATCAGGTAGTATTCAAACACAAAAGATAATTTTAGAAGAATATGCTAAAAGTCATAACTTCAAGATTTATGGTACTTATGTAGATGATGGTTATTCAGGACTTAACTTTAATAGACCAGGTTTTGGGAGAATGTTACAAGATATAGAAAATGGTAAAGTAAATTTAGTTATTACAAAAGATTTATCTAGACTTGGTAGAGATTACATTATGACAGGTTATTATACTGAAAACTATTTTAAAGATAATAGTGTAAGGTATATAGCTATTAATGATGGAATAGATACCATTAATGATAATAATGATATTGCACCATTTAAAAATATCTTAAATGATATGTATGCAAAAGACTTATCTAGAAAAGTAAAAGCTGCTAAAAAAAGTAGAAATCAAAAAGGATTATATACTACAGCACAAGTGCCTTATGGATATAAAAAGGATCCACTAGACAATAATCATCTAATCGTAGATGAAGAAGTAAGACCAGTTATTAAACTTATCTATAAATTAGCTTTACAAGGTCATGGTTGCCCTAAAATCGCACAAATACTAACAGAGAAAGGTATTTATACTCCAGGTTATTATAAACGAATAAAAGGCGATGTTAGGTTTACTAGATTCAAGAATAAAGGATGGACTTATGTAACGGTAAGAAAGATACTTGGAGATGTAGTATATCTAGGCCACATTGAATCTAATAAATATGAAGTGATTAATTATAAAACAAAGAAATGTATTCCTGTACCAAAAGATAGACATTTAATCGTTAAGAATACTCATGAAGCAATCATATCTCAAAGTGATTTTGACTCTGTTCAATCCATGATAGCTTCGCGTACTCATCCATGGTCTCATGAGCATGAAAATTTATTTAAAGGAATCATTTATTGCGCTCATTGTGGTAATAGAATGGCTCTAGTACATCAAAAAAGACCATATGGTAATGTAAGTCATACTTATAAATGCACAACCTATATGAGAAATAAAGACTATTGTCCTAGACCTAACACTTTACTTCATAGGCAAATAAAAGAAATCGTAGAACAAGACATTAAAGAATTAATGAGTAAAATCAATCAAGAAGAATTCTTTAATGAATTATTAAGAAGAAGCAAACATAATAAAAAAGAAATCGATATAGAAGCAAAAATATCAAAACTAGAGATAAGAAAAGATAAACTATATCAATTAACTAAAAAAGTATATAATGATGCGTTAAATGAAATTATTGATATTGATACTTCATCTAAAATGATTAAAGAATACCAAGAAGAACAAAAGAAAATAGCAAGTGAAATTGAAACACTTAAAAATCTTAAAAAAGAAGAAGAATCTACAATAGAAAATTACAAATTATTAAAAGAAAAAGTAAATGAATTTTTAGAGTTTAAAGAAATAGATTCTCTAATAGTTCATTCATTAATATCTAGAATAGAAGTTGGGTATAGAGATAACCCAAGAACTATTAAAATATATTACAAGTTCATTGATGATTCTATATCAAATTAACATGGATTCAAGACAACTTGTGGTATAATATTAGGTGTAATGAGGAAAGCACTGATTGGAGTTGCAATAGGATACTCCAGTCGAGACTCAGCTCTATTGGGTATCCTCACGTTACTATAACCCTGAATGGGGTCGTTGGATTTCGCCAGATTCAATCGAATATTTAGATCCTGAAAGTATTAATGGATTGAATTTATATGCGTACTGCGGAAATGATCCCGTAAATCGATTCGATCCATCTGGTCATGCATGGGAATGGAGTACATTTTGGACAGGATTATTAATGGTTGGCACGGCTATTATAGCTATTGCATTATCTGTAACAACTTTTGGAGCAGGCATACCTTTAGCAATGTCTATAGTTGCGGGTGTTACTCTTGGTGCTGGAGTGCTTACTGGAATTAATGGTGTGGCAACAATGATCGAAGCTGGAACAGATTACAATTTTGTTCGAGACGGCTTGTTTAATGATGTATTAGGATTAAGTGACTCCGCTTATAATGTTTATGCAAGTATTACTGAAGGAGTAGCTGCTGTTGGTAGTATGATTTTAGGTTTTTATTACACAACCGGTCAATATAAAGCAGCTAAATATGGTCAAAAGTATCTAGGACCTGGTTATAAGAAAGCTGGTTATACTAATGCTGGCACTCCTAGATATGTTTCAAAAGATGGATTGCGACAAATGAGATTTGATACACCACATATGTACAAAGGAGAGATGATTGGCAAACATATGAACTTGGAATTATTTAAGGGCACTAAACCAGTTCCTTATCAACATGTTTTATATGATTTATTCAAATACTGGATTCTATAGGAGAAAATTATGAAAGCAAATAAAGAGAAATCAATCGAAGGCAGATTAAAAATTGAATGTATTAATAACCATACTGTTCAAATTGAATTAGACAATTTAAGTATTGATTTTTTAGTTGAGACTCTATTAGAATTAAAAAACGAGCCGGGAGTTCATCATTTTAATTTTGATTCTGATACAGGGTATTCGTGTGGTTTTATGACAAAAGATTCGCTCGATTTAATTCTAAATAATAGAGATAAATACAAAAATTTTTAATAAGATAATTATTCCAGTTAAAATTTTAACAAATAACTAAAAATTGTAAACAGGATAAAGCGTGCAACACTCTGAATCACAAGTGTTACGCTATGTTGTTATAACCGGGATACCCGGCTTAGAATTTATAAATAAAGTATAAGTTAATTCATTATCAAAATAATATAGATTAAAGATTGACTGTGGTATATATATGTATAATGAGTTATACACTAATTAGAGTTGCGATAGGATACTCGTAAGAGACCTGTCGAGACTGGACTTTTCTATTGCAACTCTAGATATTATAACCCTGAATGGGGAAGATTCATTAGCCCGGATGATGTAGAATATCTTGACCCAAAATCTATCAACGGATTGAATTTATACTGCTATTGCATGAACAACCCAATTAATTATTGCGATCCTTCAGGTCATAGTGCTATTTTAATAGGATTAATTATTGGAGCTATTGTAGGTGCTAGTATTGGATTTGGGACAGCAGCTTATATTGATTATCAAGATGATGGTGAAATATTTAATGGAAGTGTAGCTTGGTATGATTACATAGGAGCAACAGTATTAGGTGGTGTCGTAGGTGCAGGTTTAGGTGTAGGAATTGGTTATATTGCCCCTCAAATTGGTGGAGCAATCAGTTCTTTTGCAAGTTCGTCATTTACATTGGGCGGAGGTTTATCATTATCTGCTGGTGGAGCTGCTACTATGTCTGCTGGATTTACTGTTACAGGTGCTCAAATTTTACAAGGAGCAGGAATTTTAGCGGGAATTACAGTAATGCTTGCTCAAACTAAGAAAAGTGGAGGATACTATGGTGAACGTTGGCCAGGAGATCCACATAAACCTGATCATATTCATTTAAGAGGTAATAATACTGATATTAGAATAGGTAGAGATGGTAATCCTCTTCCTGGCGAACCAGGATTAAACTCTCAACAAAGAAAAGCACTAAAAAAACTTTGGGAAGAATTTTTGAAATTATTTAATAGGTGGTAATAAAATGATTACAGAATATAAAGAAAAAAATTATTGTTTGCATGATTGTATTATAAATAAAATAGAAATTATAAATTCATCTCTTGTATTACATATTAATGATGGAATATATAATCAGCAAAAAAAATTATCTGAAACTAAAACTACTCAAAGTTGTCGAATAGATATTCAAATTGATAATTTAATAGAACAAGAAGCTTATGAGCACATTTCCATAAATGTATTTAAAAGAAATTTTAGGAAAAATATATCATTTTATAAACTAGCTAAAATGATTAATGATAATAATTTAAGAATATATTTAGATTTTTATTCAGATTTTGCAAATGGATTACTAATTAAAGGATTTTGTAATAAAATGGAAATCGAATTGTTAATTACTGAAATAAATAGTATTAAATATATTTTTGAAGAAAAGTAATTATGTTTAAAAATAATGAAAAGACCATAAACTAATCTGCAAATGCACATCTTGTTGAGTGTACAACTTAACAAGGTGTGCATTTTTTATATAATTTTTGTTTTTATCCCCGACAAACATACCTCTAAAACTATGGTATAAGTGAAGGGAGTATTTTTATATGATTAGATACTTAAGAATATAATATATTTTTATATATTTTCGTAAACAGGATAAGGCGTGCTTCACTCTGCCTCACAAAGTAAATTACTAGTGTTTCATTACTTGGATACCAAGCTAACGATTTAATTTTATACAAAACTGTTGATGCATTTTTAATGATGTGGTATCATCATGATGCAGAAAAAGTTTATGAGAAAGAGAGGATATATTTATACAAGGTATAAATTTGAATAATAATTATATAAAACTGCACTATATTGTAGATTATCACTTGATGATGGTAATATCGGAGAATCAGGATCAATTAAGACACAAAAAATTATTTTAGAAGAGTATGCAAGACTTCATGATTTTAGAGTAGTAGAAGTCTATGTTGATGATGGTTATAGTGGACTTAATTTTAATAGACCATGATTTCAAAGATTACTACAAGATATAGAAAATAAAAAGATAAATCAGAAGATTATAAATTATATCCTGATTTGCAAAAATATGAAAGAATTAGTCAATTTGAAATATTAAAAAAATATTAAACAAAATCATCTTATCTTTCTTTCAAAATAATTAAATATTAAGTATAGACTTGTTTCGTAAAAGAAGCAAGTCTTTTTGTTATAAAAAACAAAAGAATTTAAGTTATATCTCTCTTACCTATGGATGAAATTTAGTATTATTAGTGAAGGAACATATTGGATGAAGTGTGTTAGTAAGAAAAGAAATAGTATGTGAAGGATATGGGCATTTATGAGGTATTTTTGAAATTTATAGAGTAGTTGATTTTATCAAAAATAGGTAAAAATATATCATTTTTGTAAATAGAATAAGGCATGTAACATAAAACATTTATGCCAATATTTAGTAATAATTAGGGAAGAAGGTTTTGTAAAAAAGAAAAATTAAATATCTTAGTTTGTTACAAGTCGAAAAGATATTGATGTTTTTTATATTCAAAAATTAGAAGGTAATAAATGATTCCCTATGAGTAATTTAATTGAAATAATTTGAAAAATTTATCCAACGAAATCAATTTTCAATTGTATATATTATAGGAGATAAAATTATGGCATACCAAAAAATTTTTAAAAGATATGAATTAAAGTATTTGATTAATATAGAACAATACAAAATTATAAGTACAGTATTACGTGATTATATGAGAATTGATAAATTTGGAAAAAGTTTGATTTGTAATATTTATTATGATACGGACACCTTTTTGTTAATTAGAAGATCGTTAGATAAACCTATATATAAAGAAAAAATAAGATTGAGAAGTTATGGTGTTCCCAAAGAAAATGATAATGTCTTTATTGAATTAAAGAAAAAGTTTGAGGGTGTAGTATATAAAAGAAGAATAAATATGAAATTTATTGAAGCACAAGCGTTTTTAAAATATCATAAAACAAAAAATGAAACCCAAATTTCAAAAGAAATTAATTATTGTTTTGAATTATATAAAAATTTAAAACCTAAAGTGTATTTGTCTTATGAACGAATAGCTTATTATGGAATAGAAAATACAAGGTTTAGAGTAACATTTGATAATCAAATCATTTGGCGTGACTATGATTTAGAACTTTCTAAAGGAGTATATGGAGAAGAGATATTGCCTACAAATATGTACTTAATGGAAATTAAAACAGATGAAGCAATTCCAATATGGCTTGCCAACTGTTTAAGTAAAAACAAAATTTACAAACAATCATTTTCAAAATATGGTAATGTATATAAAAAAATAAAAGAAAAAGAAATACAAAAGGAGAATATTTATGCTTGAAAAATTATTTAAAGGAATATTTGATGGTGAACAACAACAAGTAATAGGAGTGGGAACCTTTCTATTGTTAGTAGGGATATCAATTGTATTAGGATTAGTTTTGGCATTGATTTATGCATGTAAAAATAAAACTACTAAAAGTTTTACAATGACTTTATCAATGTTACCAGCACTTGTTTGTGTTGTTATAATGATGGTAAACGGAAATATTGGAGCAGGTGTGGCAGTAGCAGGGGCTTTTTCTTTGATTAGATTTCGTTCTACACCGGGAACAGCAAAAGAAATTGCATCAATATTTTTGGCAATGGCTGTTGGTTTAATAATGGGAATGGGATATATTGGATTTGCGGTTTTATTTACAATCATATTGGGATTGTTTATGTTCTGTTTGAACTTTATTGGACTAAAAACCAAAGGATATTGTAAGGAGAAAACCTTAAAGATAACTATACCAGAGGATTTAAATTATACAGAGGTATTTGATTCAATTTTGACTAAATATACTAAAATGTATGAATTGATTCATATAAAGACTACAAATTTAGGTAGTTTATTTAAACTTACATATAATGTGACGATAAAAGATGAAAAATCTGAAAAGGCGATGATTGATGAATTGAGATTAAGAAATGGTAATCTTGAAATTGCTTTGATGAGGCAAGAAAATAAAAATTATGATTTATAATTAATTTTTAAATTTAATTTAAAAGGATGTATATAAAAAGGAGAAAAAATGATGAAAAGAAAAATTTTATTATTTATAATTTTAATCTGTATGATGGTATTTATTTCTTCATGCGGTAAGAAAAACCAACCTCCAGTTGATTTTGATGGCAATGGAAATGTTACAGATTTGGGTGATGATGATACGGCATTTGGTGGATCGAATGATGATCTTTATGATGGATATTTTGAAGATGACAAACAAGAGCTTACGATTAATTGTGTATCAGGTAGTACAGATTGTTATAGTATTGATGGAAGTGTAGTAACATTTACAAATCTTTCCGAGGATAGTATTTATTCAATATCAGGACAATTAAAAGGTAATATTATTATTGATGTTGGTGATGAGTATAAATTAGAATTAGAATTACAAGGATTATCAGTTGTATCAGAGTCAACAAATCCAATTACTATTTTAAGTGGAGATAAAATTACTTTAGTTGCGAAAAAGAATTATGAAAACTATCTATATGATGATCGGGAAATCATTGATGAAACTGATGAAACAGTAATCTCTGCTGCAATTTATTCAATTGTTGATTTGGATATTCAAGGAAAAGGAAAATTGGTAGTTGTATCAAAAAATAACAAAGGAATTCATACTAAAGATGATTTAAATATTAAAAATTTGGATTTGTCAGTTTTATGCACAGATAATGCACTTAAAGGAAATGATAGTGTTAGTATAGTGGGAGGAAACATTACATTAATTGCCACTCAAGGTGATGGGATTAAGACGAATAATAGTGATATTTCTAGTAAAGGAAATCAAAAAGGTACTATAAGTATTGCGGCATGTAGTTTAAATATTTATGCAGCGTGTGATGGAATTGATTCTGCATATAATGTTGTAATAGAAGATGAAACTACTGTGTTGAATATTTATACTGATAAATATTCAAATTATTCAGAAGAAGTTATTGATACAAGCGAAGAATTATTATATATTCGTTTTAATTCAAAAAATTATAATTATTCAGTTAAATATTATAATGACGATGAAGATTATCTTTGGGAAAATGCACAATTTTATAAAACAGTAAATAGTGGAATGCAAACATATTATTATTATGCATTGCCCAAGCACAATAAGTATGCTAAGATAGTTGTTTTTATTTATAGTTTGACACAAGAACAAGGGCAAGATACCGATTATTTGGTTTGTACCGATTATCTATCTTTCAATACAAATTATGATACATTTGCAATAACACAAAGGGGAAATACATTAAACTATAATTGGACAAATTACAATACCCAAATAGGTGGTGGTATGGGCGGAGGTATGAATGATGGTAATAGCGATAAAGGTGATCATTCTACTAAAGGAATAAAAGCGGCAAATGAAGTAAATATTTATAATGGTACGATTTATATAAAAACATATGATGATGCAATTCATGCAAATAATGGTGTAACATTAGAAAATGGCGTAAATGCATTGGGAAATATTAATATAAATGGTGGAAAAATTTCTATTTATTCAAATGATGATGGAATACATGCAGATGGAGTTTTAACTATTTCTGATGGTATAATTGATATAACAAAAAGTTACGAAGGACTTGAAGGTTTACAAGTAATTATTAATAATGGGGATATTTCAATAGTATCTTCTGATGATGGTATAAATTCTACTGCCACAAGTGGTCAAGGAATAGTTATAGATGGTGGAAATCTTTATATTTTAGCAGGAGGGGATGGATTAGATTCTAATAGTAGAACTGCATATAGTGGAATAGTTTTCAAAGGTGGTAAAACTGTAGTTATATCCACAAGTGGAGGCAATTCTGCCATTGATACAGAAGCAGGATACACCTACACAAGTGGGTCGGTACTTGCAATTATGCCTAATGGTGGTATGACAAGTGAAGCAACACATTGTTCTAATTTTTCAAGTGTTGCAAGGAAAATATCTATGTCACTTAGTTCTGGCAAAACTTTAACTGTAAGTGTATCAAATAGTGCAATTTTGTCAGTAAAAATACCTTGTAATTTATCTGCAATCGTAATATATTTGGGGTCAACATCTGCAAATATTAGTTTAAATTAAAAATATGAAAAACTCATAAAATGATAATCACGATAACAGTTTGCTATATTTGTTATTTTTGGCAAAATATGATATAATCAATTATCTATTTTGTATGTAAAGTGAGGTGTTGTCGTGTCTGACAAAAATACTATGAGTATGATAGATAAAGTATTAATTGAAATGAAGAATGGCAATATAGATAATTTTGAAATATTGTATGAGTTAACATCTAAACCATTACTGGCATTATGTTATTCATATACAAAAAATGTTGAAGATAGTGAAGATGCTTTACATGATACTTATATGAAGGCTTTACAACAGATTAAAAAATTCAAAGGGAAGAAGGGATTTAATTGGTTATATACTATAGCTAAAAATACTTCTATCAATATTTTGAAAAAAAAGCAAAAAATAATTTTAATAGATGTTTTAGATGAAGAAAATAGTTTATATTTTGTTGATACTTCCCATTCTTTAATTGAAGATAATCAAGAAATATTAAAACTTGCAAAAGAAATTTTAAAAGATAATGAATTTAGATTAATTATATTACATACGATTGAAGGGCTTAGCCTTGTAGAAATAGCAAAAAGTTTAAATAAAAATGAATCAACTATTAGATGGCAATATAATAATGGTTTAAAAAAATTAAGAAAAGAACTAGAAAGGAGAAATAAGTAATGGAAAATAAAGATATTGAAGATCTGCTTTTAAAAGTTAAGTTAACTCCTAGTTCAAAATTGAAAGAAAACATTTTACAAGATGTTTATAAAATAAAAATTACAGAAAACAAGTTTCAATTAAGAAATACTGCTTTTAAAAAAATTGCTTTTGCTTTTTGTATATGTGTTGTATTGCTTTTAATTATGATTTCTGTTGTCAATATAAATCAATATAATCAAACGTGTACTCAAATTTATTTTGATATTAATCCATCTATTGAACTCAATATTAACAAATATAATTATGTTGCAAGTATTAGATATCTTAGTGATGATGCTGAAGAAGTATTTTCAGATACCCAAATTATTAATATGAAAATAGAAAAAGCAATTTATAATATTTTATATACATTAGAAAATAAGGATTATTTTAATGAAAATAATGAGTTATTTATTAGTGGATATAGTAAAAATAAAGATATATCATCGGAGTTAGATAAAATATATGAAAAGACTGAAATATTTATGGAAAATAGGGATCATCCAATAAATATTAATAAGGATAAACTCACAAAAGATGATATAATGGGTGGAAAAGAACATGGTATGTCGCCAATGAAAAACAAAATTATTGATGAAATATTAGGTTTGGGTGGTCCGGGTACAAAAGAGGATTGGAAAGATAAACCAATGGGAGAACTAAAAGATAAATTGGATGAATTAAAAGATAAGCATGATATGCCTCCAAAAGATTATCCTAATCCACCTTATCGTAAAGAGTATGAATAATTTAAATTAAAGTTAATAATCAAAAAAGGATAAAAAATATCGTTTATTATTATAAGGAAAAAGATTAGATAGTAATTGTAAAATTTATTCAAAATCTAGTGATTGGTATAAAAAATAATATATGAAGATAATTTGATAGTAGAAAATATGTTATCGATAGTGTATAAAAGTATTGCTTGAAGCAATACTTTTTAATTGATTTATAAGAAAAGTATTTAAATATAAATAAAATTTATGAAAATGGTTTTTAAAAAATTTAAAACGCTTTCGTATGATTAAACATTGACAATAATTTCTTTCTAATTTATAATATTGCTAAATATTTTTTAAAGAAGAGGTGAAATATGAATTACAATGATAAAATAATTGGTGAAGGATTAACTTTTGATGATGTTTTATTAGTTCCACAAGAGTCTAATGTTTTACCAAAAGATGTATCTTTAAAAACGAAGTTGACAAAAAATATTGAATTAAATATTCCTATTGTTTCGGCTGCAATGGATACAGTTACTGAAGCAAACCTTGCAATTGCTTTGGCTCGTGAAGGCGGAATGGGCTTTATACATAAAAATATGTCAATTGAAGAACAAGCACATCAAGTAGATTTAGTTAAGAGAAGTGAAAGTGGGATGATTGCTAATCCGATTACACTTACTCCTCATTCAACTTTAAAAGATGCAGAAAATGTATTGTCATTGTATCATATTAGTGGACTTCCAGTTATTGATGAAGATGGTGTTTTAAAAGGAATCATTACAAATCGTGATTTAAAATATTTAGAGTTAGATGATACAAAAGTAGAAAAAGTAATGACAAAAGATAATCTTGTTACTGCAAAAGTGGGTACTTCTTTAGAAGAAGCAAAAAAAATTTTATGGCAGCATCGAATTGAAAAATTATTAATTGTTGATGATCAATTTCATCTCAAAGGGTTAATAACAAGTAAAGATATTGATAATGTTGTTAATTATCCTAATGCTTGTAAAGATGAGAAGGGACGCTTAAGAGTTGGTGCAGCAGTTGGAGTATCGGTAGATACTTTAAAAAGAGTTGATGCTTTAGTCAAGGCAGGTGTTGATGTAATTGTTGTTGATTCTGCACATGGTCATAGTGAGGGGATTATTAACACAGTTAAGGAGATTCGACAAAAATATCCTACTTTGGACTTGATTGCAGGAAATATTGTCACAAAAGAAGCGGCAATTGCTTTAATTGAGGCTGGCGCAAATACAGTTAAAGTTGGAATTGGTCCTGGTAGTATTTGTACAACAAGAGTGGTTGCTGGAGTTGGAGTACCACAGGTCACCGCAATTTTAGAAGTTGCTAAAATAGCTCATGAAAAAGGGGCTTATGTAATTGCTGATGGAGGTATTAAATTGAGTGGTGATATCGTCAAAGCGCTTGCAGCAGGTGGTGATGTAGTGATGCTTGGTTCGCTTCTTGCCGGATGTAAAGAATCTCCTGGTGAGGAAGTTATTTATCAAGGACGTCGTTTTAAAGTATATGTTGGAATGGGTTCACTCGCTGCTATGAAAAGAGGTTCCTCTGATCGTTATTTTCAGGGAAAAATAAAAGAAACTAAGAAATTAGTTCCAGAAGGAATTGAAGGGCGAGTAGCATATAAAGGAGAACTTGCCGATACGATTTATCAACTTTGTGGTGGTCTTCGTTCTGGTATGGGGTATTGTGGTTGTAACAATATTGAACAATTGCAAACAAAGGGAAAATTTATTAAAATTACTAATGCAGGGTTAAAAGAAAGTCATCCGCACGATGTTGAGATTACAACTGAGGCTCCTAATTATTCAAAATAGAAAGAGGAATTGGAATGAAAAATTATGATCAAATTTTAGTACTTGATTTCGGTAGTCAATATAATCAACTTATTGTTAGAAGAATAAGAGAGATGGGAGTTTATGCTACATTGGTTTCTCATGATATTAGTCTTGATGAAATAAAAAATATTTCAAATGTAAGCGGTATTATATTGAGTGGTGGTCCTCATTCTGTTTATGATAGCAACGCTTTTACTTGTGATCCAGAAATTTTTTCTTTAGGAATTCCTATTCTTGGAATTTGTTATGGTATGCAATTTATGGCAAAAACCTTTGGTGGTTTGATTACAAAATCGGAAATCTGTGAATATGGAAAAAGCGAAATGTTGATTCATGATGATAGCCCCTTATATAATCACTTGCCATTCAACCAAATAGTTTGGATGAGTCATGGTGATTATGTCAAAACTTTGCCTCAAGGATTTAAAAAGATTGCTAGTTCTAAAACGTGTGAATTGGCAAGCATTGCAAATGAGGATAAAAGATTGTATGCTGTTCAATTTCATCCAGAAGTAAGACATACAATGTATGGAAATCAAATTTTACATAATTTTGTTTTTAAGATTTGCAAAGCTTGTGCGAATTGGCAAATGGAAAATTTTGTTGAAGAACAAGTGATGAAAATTAAACAAGAAGTAAAAGAAAAAAAAGTATTGTGTGCCTTATCTGGTGGAGTAGATTCAGCTGTTGTGGCAACTTTAATTCATAAAGCGATTGGTGATCATTTAACTTGTATGTTTATTGATAATGGATTGTTAAGACAAAATGAAGCAGATGATGTTATGAAAGTTTTCCAAGAAAATTTTCACATGAATATTATAAAAATTGACGCAAATGAAAGATTCTTAAAAAAATTAAAAGGTATAACTCATCCAGAGGAAAAAAGAAAGATAATTGGTCATGAGTTTATTAGTGTTTTTGAAGAAGAAATAAATAAAGTTGGTCAATTTGATTACCTTGCTCAAGGAACTCTTTATACAGATATTATAGAATCAGGGACGAAAACTGCTCAAACAATAAAATCTCATCATAATGTTGGGGGTCTTCCTAAAAATATGAATTTTAAATTAATTGAACCATTAAAAGTTCTTTTTAAAGATGAAGTAAGAAAATTAGGTTTGCAATTAGGTCTGCCTAAAAAAATTGTGAATAGACAACCATTTCCAGGACCAGGTCTTGGAATTAGAGTTCTTGGAGAGGTTACTTTTGAGAAATTAGAAATAGTTCGTCAAAGTGATTTAATTTTAAGAGAAGAAATCTTAAAAGCGAATTTAGAGGATGCTATTTGGCAATACTTTACTATTCTTCCTGATATTGCAAGTGTAGGAGTTATGGGTGATCAAAGAACATATGCTTATACTATTGCTATTAGAGCAGTAACATCTATTGATGGAATGACTGCTGATTGGGCTAAAATACCATATGATATTTTGGAAAAAATTTCAATGAGAATTGTCAATGAAGTACAAGATGTCAATAGAGTAGTCTATGATATTACATCAAAACCACCATCAACGATTGAGTGGGAATAATTATATATTGGGTGTATTGGTAGGATAGTTTTAGTACTTCATTGTTTGTATGTTTATTATTCAATTCTTAAGGAAGGATGACCAAAATGGAAACTAGACATAATAAAAAAATAAGCACCATTCAAATTCGTCCTTATCAAGAAACCGATTTTGAACGTTTGGCACAAATACATGATTGTGCTCGTAAAAGTGAATTAGCTTTGGCAGATTTATCAGCAGCATTTATACCATTATCAATAGCAGCAGTTAAAGAAGACTTATTTTCATACGATGTTTATGTTGCAGAATATAATGATGTTGTAAATGGGTTTATAGCATTTTCAAAAGAAGAAATTGCGTGGTTGTATGTTGATATAAATAATACGCGTAAAGGCATTGGCAAAAGTCTACTTAGTTTTGCTCTTGATAAGGTGAAACCTAATGTGAGTATTGAAGTATTAAAAGGAAATTTACCTGCAATCTTTCTTTACTCATCTATGGGGTTTAAAATTACAGAAACATTATCTGGTAAAATGCCTGGAAATGAGCACTTTTTGGTTACCGTTCATATTATGAAAAGATAAATATAGGTAATAACATAAAGCGTATGCAATCATTTGATTTGAGGTGATTATTCAAGATAGTGCTATTATAAAAAGCAATAGAATGGATAGGGTTTGATGATAAAATTTCAAAGGGAAGGATAAAATATGAATACACCAACATTAGAAACGAAACGCTTAATTTTAAGAAAATTTACAGAAAATGATATAGAGGCCTTATTTCTTATTCTTAAAGATAAAGAAGTTAATACATTTTTACCGTGGTATCCTATGAAAAATCTTGAACAAGCAAAGAAGTTTTATGAAGAAAGATATACTTTCACATATTTAAAGCCACAAGGATATGCTTATGCTATTTGTCTTAAAAGTGATAATTTTCCAATAGGCTATATAAAAGTTGATATGGAAGAACCTCACGATTTTGGTTATGGACTGCGGAAGGAATTTTGGCATCAAGGAATTGTTAGCGAGGCTGCAAAAGCTGTTGTTGAACAAGTAAAGAAAGATGGGCTGCCATATATTACAGCAACACACGATGTGAACAATCCTAGAAGTGGTAATGTTATGAAAAAAGTTGGTATGAAATATTGTTATTCCTATGAGGAATTATGGCAACCTAAAGGATTTTTTGTTACATTTAGGATGTATCAATTAAATTTTGATGGCCATGATGATTTTGTATATAAAAAATATTGGGATATGTATGAAAATCATTTTGTTGAAAAAATTTAAGTTGTTAGAGGTCAAAAATGATTATTTTAATTACCGGCGCATCTCACACAGAGAAGACAGCATTGGCTCAAAAAATATTAGAAAAATATCAATACCTTATCTTTTAATTGATCATTTAAAAATGGGATCAATACGAAGTGGAAAAACAAATTTAACTCCAGAAGATGATAGAAAATTAGAATCTTATATGTGGCCAATTATTAAAGAGATGATGAAGACTGCAATTGAAAATAAATAAAATCTTGTAATAGAAGGTGGGTATATTCCCTTTACATGGAAAGCAGATTTTAATGAACAATATTTGAAAGAAATTCGCTATTCTTGTCTTGTAATGAGTAAAAAAATATATTAAAAACAATTTTTTAAAAATAAAATAGTTATGCTTAATATAGTTGAACAATGTATAGAGGATTCATGGTGTAGGATAGATTCTAGTATTGATGAAAATGCTTATTATCAACGAATGTGTGAAAAGTATCATTATCATTATATTTTAATTGACGATGTTTATCAGGTTGAAATTGATTGAGAAGAATTGTAAAAGAAATGAAAAGTATAAATGATTGAATAGGTATTTGATAAAAGGAGAATAGCATTAATATGATAAAAAATTATTATGGGAACTTATGTACTGAAATGTATGAAATTTTACACAAAGAAGCACCACAAGATGAATTAGAGTTTTATCTTTCTTATGCTGAAAAAGGAATGTCGATTTTAGAACCAATGTGTGGTAGTGGACGTTTTTTAGTACCTTTTCTAGAAAGAGGATATAACATTAAAGGGATAGATGCATCCAAAGAAATGCTTTCAAAATTGAAAGAAAAAGTTCCTACCGCACAAGTTTTTCAAAGTGATATATTGAATTTTGATGAAAAAGAAAAATACGATTATATTTTTATATCATCTGGTTCTGTTTCCTTGTTTACAGATATGGAGTTATGTAAAAAAGTTTTACAAAAAATGAAAAATTTATTAACAAAAAAGGGTAAGTTTGTTTTTGCGGTAGACACGGTAGCAAATAAATGTCTTGATGATTTGGATTATAAAGTTTCAATTTCTGTAAAGACAAAAGAGGGGTTTGATCTTATTCTTAAAACAAAAAATACTTATGATGAAAAGACTCATACACAATATTCTTTTAGTATTTATGAATTATATAATGAATCAAAATTATTACAACAAGAATTGATGGATTTTCAAACTCATCTGTATGAATTAGGAGAGATAGAAGCATATCTACATACGATAGGCTTTACTAAGGTAATCGTATATGCATCTTATGAAAAAGCAATAGCTAAAAATAATCAAACAGAAATGTTTTTATATGAGTGTTCTTTTTAAAATACTTAAAATTGATTTAGAGAAGGTGTCATTTTGGTAAAAATTAGATATGTGGAATTTAAAGATCAAACGTTTTGGTATCGTCTTGATAAACATTTATCCCCCAAAGAATTTAGAAAAAAAGTTGAAAATAAAGAAGGGTATATATTATTAAATGATAATAAGGCAATTGGTCTTTTGTGATATAATTTTTTTTGGGATAATATTCCTTTTTGTACAATGCTTTCAATTGATAAGAAATTTCAAAACAATGGTTATGGTAAGATGATGATGGAGTTTTGGGAAAACGAGATGAAATGGCAGGGACATAAAATTGTTTTGACTTCTACACGGGTTGATGAAAAAGCTCAGGATTTTTATCGTAAATTAGGATATCAAGATTGTGGTGGGTTGCTTATTAATAATGATGAGTTTAAACAGCCAATGGAACTTTTTTTGATAAAAACGCTTTAGAAAAATAAAGGTATGGAATATAATAAATGAATAAATAAAAAGTTGTAAGTATGTTAGCCTATGTGTTGAACCTTGCAACTTTTCTTTATAATAGATCCTATAAGTAAATGGATAGTCAAATGAAAATAAAAATGATATAATAATACAAGAAAGAAAGGTATGGATATGAAACAAGAACGTTGTATAAGTTATTTAAAACCATTTACCAAAAGATTAATTATTGGTCCGATATTTAAATTTATTGAAGCAGTTTTTGAATTAATTGTGCCTATTTTAATGGCTTTAATTATAGATGAGGGAATTAAAAAACGTGGTGGTGATCTTAAATATATCTATAGTATTGGCATTATTATTATCGTTTTAGGTATTCTAGGTCTTGCAAGTTCTCTTGTTTGTCAATTTAGTGCATCTAGGGCTTCCCAAGGTTATGGAACGCTTTTAAGAAATGCTATTTTTAAAAAAATAAATAGTTTATCAGCAAAAGAATTAGACACTATGGGTAGTGATGCTTTGGTTAATATTATGACAAACGATATTAATCAATTACAATTAGCCGTTGCAATGTTAATTAGATTGGTCGTTAGGGCTCCTTTTTTAGTGCTTGGAAGTCTAGTTGCTTCTATGATAATTAATTTTAAAATTGGTTTAATATTTTTAATTATGATTATATTAATTTCAATTGTTTTGTACTTTATTGTTAAAGCTAGTTCTACAAAATATACTAAAGTTCAAAGTAAATTAGATGATCTAAGTATTGTATCAAGTGAAAATTTAAAAGGTTCACGGGAAGTCAGAGGATTTGCAACACAAGAAAAAGAAAAAAAACGTTTTATCAAAGAAGCAAAAGCTTATCAAAAAGAAGCTCTTTCAATTGCTAAAATCTCCTCTTTATTAAATCCTTTTACTTCGGTTATTACTAATATTGCAATTATTGCAATTATTTATTTTGGCAGTAAAATGGTAAATAGAGGCAATTTGTTACAAGGTGAGGTTATTGCTCTTGTAAATTATATGAATCAAATTCTTCTTGCTTTAATTGTCGTTAGTAATTTAGTTGTTATTTTTACTAAAGCATATGCTTCATTGAAAAGATGTGATGCTCTTCTTAGTCTAAATAGTTCGATTAAAAATGGGGAAGATACGGATATCGATTTTGATAATGAAAATATAATTGAGTTTAAAAATGTTTCTTTTGCATATGATGACATAACAGAAACATCCATTCATGATATTGATTTTAGCATTAAGAAAGGTTCCACAATTGGTATCATTGGTGGTACGGGTTCTGGTAAAAGTACACTTATTAAATTAATTGAAAGATTTTATGATCCAAGTTTGGGTAAGATATATTTAAGCGGTAAAGATTTACAAGAGTATGATTTGAAAATTTTAAGAAAAACAATAGGTTTAGTTCATCAAAAAGCGGTTTTATTTAAAGGAACAATTAGAACTAATCTCCAAATGGCAAATAGTAATGCCTCAGATGATGAGATGATTGCCGCCTTAAGGGTTGCTAAAGCCTTCGATTTTGTTATGGAAAAAGGTGGATTAGATGCATGGGTAGAAGAAAATGGTAGGAATTATTCGGGTGGACAAAAACAAAGAATTACAATTGCACAGGCCATTGTTAAAAAGCCAAATATTTTAATTTTAGATGATTCTACTAGCGCTCTTGATTATATGACCGATGCGGCAGTTAGAAAAAATATTAAAAACTATTCTAAAGATTTAACAACAATTATAATTTCACAGCGAGCAAGTTCTTTAAAAGATGCTGATAAAATTATAGTTTTAGATGATGGTAAAATTGAGGGAATTGGTACACATAATGACTTATTAAGAGATTGTATGGTTTATCAAGAAATTTGTTCTTCACAAAAAGAAGTTGGAGGAGAATAAAATGGTTAAGAGATTAGTACAGTATTTAAAAGGATATGTATTTTTCATTTTTGTTATTTTAGTCTTTGCTTTAATAAATGTAGTTACGACGCTTTTGATTCCTGTTTTAATTGGAAATGCTATTGATTGTATTATCGATTTTAATAATGTTAATTTTGAGCAAATCAATAAAATTTTATTTTTTATTTTTCTTTGCATACTTGTTGGTAATATCTTTGGATATTTGTATGAATATATGATGTCTTTTGTATGTGAAAAAGTAGTCATTCATTTAAGATGTGAGGTTTTTAATAAAATTTTGCATCTACCACTTTCATACATTGATAGTCATCGTCATGGTGATATGGTAAGTTTAATTATTTCAGACATTGAACAAGTATCAGATGGACTTTTACAAGGATTTAAACAACTATATAGAGGAATAATTATGATTATTGCCACATTATTATTTATGTTTTTAATAAAGTGGGAAGTTGCTTTGATTGTGATTTTAGTGACACCATTATCTTTATTTGTAGCTTGGTTTATTTCTAAAAAATCTCATGATTACTTTACTAAACAAGCTAAAATAAAAGGTGAATTGAGTGGTTATATTTTAGAAATGGTTACCAATCAAAAGAATATTAAAAGTTTTTGTTATGAAGAAACCGCAATTCAACGGTTTGAACAAATTAATCAAGATTTATATCAAATAGGAATCAATGCCCAATTTATTTCTTCAACAACCAACCCTTCTACTAGATTTGTTAATGGTCTTGTATATGCTTTAGTTGGAATTGTCGGAGCTGTTTTTGTGGTAAAAGATCCCCTTTCATTTAGTGTTGGAATGCTTTCCTCATTTTTATCTTATGCAAATCAGTATACTAAACCTTTTAATGAAATATCGGGGGTAGTAAGTGAGGTGCAATCTGCTTTTGCCTCATTTAAAAGAATCATCAATTTATTAGATGTGGATGATGAAATAGATGATGGATTAAAAGAAATTGATCTACCTGTTGATCATATAAAATTTGAAAATGTTAATTTTTCTTATCAAGAAAATCAACCTCTTATTACTGATTTTAATTTGACAATTGAAAAAGGTGAAAAAGTAGCAATTGTGGGACCAACCGGATGTGGAAAAACAACAATGATCAACCTTCTTTTAAGATATTATGATCCAGTAAATGGCGCTATTTATATTGATGACGTGAATACTTTAGATATTAAGAAGGATAATTTAAGACAAGCATATGGGCTAGTATTACAAGACACTTGGATTTTTAAAGGAACAGTTAAAGACAATATTGCTTATGCAAAGCAAGATGCTTCTTTTGAAGAAGTGGTAAAAGCGGCTAAACTTGCTCATGCTCATAGTTTTATCAAGAGGTTGCCGAATGGCTATGATACAATGATTAGTTCAAATAGTGGTTTATCACAAGGTGAAAAACAATTGATTACAATTGCTAGGCTTATGATGTTGAAACCAGATATGGTTATTTTAGATGAAGCTACCTCATCAATAGATACAAGAACAGAAAAGAAGATTGTTGATGCGTTTAATTATATGATGAATGGCAGAACAAGTTTTATTATCGCTCATCGTTTATCAACGGTTCAGGAAGCTGATAAAATTATTGTAATGAAAAGTGGTCATATTATGGAAATTGGTAATCATAAAGAGTTACTTGCAAAAGATGGTTTTTATGCTAAACTTTATCACCAAGGAATTGTTGATTCTTAAAAAATAAAAGATGAACGCAAAAATATGTATTGCTTAACACCTATTTCTATTTTATAGAATAGGTGTTTTTATTTGACAAATAATAACAAATTATTAAAAAAACTTGAAAAGGAAAATAAGCTTTAAAACTTGCGAAAGACTTCTTTTTGTGATATAATTTTACCAAAAGAGGTACGAATATGAATTTACCAAATAAATTAACAATTTTTAGAATGTTGTTGATACCAATTATAATGATTATTTATTCAATAAGACCGCTTCGGGAAAATTGGATATTATGGCATAATTTATCGCAGGCAAATTTTATTGTATTATTATTGATATTTGTTGGTGCGATGACTGACTTTTTTGATGGACAAATAGCGAGGAAAAAAAATTTAGTAACGAATCTTGGCAAATTTTTAGATCCGCTTGCTGACAAGTTACTAACATGCACAGGTTTTATTATTTTGCTTGAACAAAATGCACAAAATCAAATATTATCAGGTGGTGTAGCTCCTAAATTACTTTGTTGGTGGATGGTAATTATAATTTTAGCAAGAGAATTTATGGTAACAGGTATCCGATTGCTTGCTGCAGGACAAGGAAAAGTTATTGCTGCAAGTTGGTATGGCAAAATAAAAACAACCTTACAATTTATTACAATCATTTTTTTACTTGCTGGTGGTGCTGTATATGTTGAAGGTAGTAATTTATACAATATTGCAACATGGTATGATATTGTCGCAAAAATTTTGATTGTGGCAATGTTAGCAGTGACAATTTTTAGTGGTTATGATTATGTTGCAAAAAATATTGATGTATTAAAAGAAACCAAAAAGAAACTAAAAAAATAGGAGAATTATATGGCTGAAAAAGCAAAACAATTAAAAATAGATGATATAGAAACACCTAAGGATTCCGCAAAAGAGAAAGCCTTAGCAGATGCTTTAAAGACAATTGAAAAAGCGTATGGTAAAGGATCAATTATGAAACTTGGTGATGCGAATCAAGAAAAAATTGAAGTTATTCCATCTGGATCAATTGCTTTAGATATAGCTCTTGGTGTTGGTGGTTATCCCAAAGGAAGAATTATAGAAGTATTTGGTCCTGAATCAAGCGGTAAAACAACTTTTGCTCTTCATGCGATTGCTGAAGCGCAAAAAAAAGGGGGCTATGCCGCTTTTATTGATGCTGAGCATGCCCTTGATCCGACATATGCCAAAGCTCTTGGCGTTGATACGGATAATTTAATTTTGTCGCAACCAGATAATGGAGAACAGGCGCTTGAAATTGTTGAAGCTCTTGTTAGAAGCAATGTCATTGATATTATTGTTATAGATTCTGTTGCTGCTTTAGTTCCAAAAGCAGAAATTGAAGGAGATATGGGTGATAGTCATGTTGGTTTGCAAGCGAGACTTATGAGTCAAGCAATGCGAAAACTTGCTGGTATTATAAATAAAAGTAAAACAGTTGCCATTTTTATTAATCAAATTCGTGAAAAAGTTGGTGTTTTATTTGGTAGTCCTGAGACCACATCAGGTGGACGAGCTTTAAAATTTTATTCGACTATTCGTCTTGACATTAGAAGAGTTGATCAAATAAAACAAGGAACAGAAGCAATTGGTAATTTAACGAGAATAAAGGTAGTAAAAAATAAAGTTGCTCCTCCTTTCAAAATTGCTGAAGTTGATTTAATTTATGGTAAAGGAATATCTTATGAAGGAGAAGTTTTAGATCTTGCAACTAATTTAGATATTGTTGAAAAATCGGGTTCTTGGTTTTCATATAATGGAGAACGTCTAGGACAAGGTCGTGAAACTGTAAAAGAATTATTAAGACAAAACCCAGAACTAGCCAAAGAAATAGAACTAAAAGTTCGTGAAAAAATTATTGGTTAAAATACGATGGGTTATCATAGTATTTTTTATAAAAATAAGGTAAAAATATTAGAAGAGGTATGAAATGTCAAAAGTCACAATATTTAATCATCCATTAATTCATCATAAACTTTCGATTATTCGTGATGAAAATACAAATACTAAAGATTTTCGTCAATCAGTAAATGAAATTGCTAATTTGATGGCGTTTGAGGCGACTAGAAATTTACCATTAAAAGAAGTCAAGACTAAAACTCCAATTTCACTTGCAACAACATATATGTTAGATTGTGAAGTGGTGATTGTACCAATATTAAGAGCAGGAATTGGTATGGTAGATGGAATTCATAGTTTAATTCCTACTGCAAAGGTTGGACATATTGGATTATATCGAAATGAAGAAACTTTAGAGCCGCAACTTTATTATGCTAAGTTTCCCCCAACCTTGCCAAATGCAATTGTTTTTTTAGTTGATCCAATGCTTGCTACTGGTGGTTCAGCTGTTGCTGCAATCAATATTTTAAAATCGCATGGAGCTAAAACGATTATTTATATGGGAATTGTTGGGGTAGATCAAGGAATAAATTATCTCAAAGAACACCATCCTGATGTTGATATTTATCTTGCATCAAAAGATGATAAGTTGAATGAAAAAGGATATATTGTTCCAGGACTTGGAGATTGTGGCGATCGAATATTTGGTACTAAATAATTCAAAAAGGAGATAAAAGAATGGCAAATAGCAAAAAAAACGGATGCTTAAGTGTATTAGGTAATATTATATGGATTATTACTGGAGGGATTATCACCGCTATTTTATGGTTTTTATTAGGAGTTATTTTATGCATCACAATCATAGGTATTCCTTTTGGTAAACAATGCTTTAAATTTGCAACAATTACGTTAGCTCCATTTGGTAAAACCGTTAATTTAAATTTCAGTAAACATCCTGTTGCAAATGTATTATGGTTGATTTTCTTTGGTTGGGAAATGTTTTTAGGATATGTTGCCTCAGGTGTTATATCGTGTGTTACAATCATAGGTATTCCTTTTGGTATACAAGCATTTAAATTTGGTACTCTTGCACTCATTCCTTTTGGCGCAACCGTAGATTAAAAAAATAGTACAAACTAATTTTTAGTTTGTACTATTTTTATTTTTTAAGATTAATAAATCAACAACTGCTAGATAATTAATTTCTGGTAAAAGTCCTTCTTTCACTAAAAAACCCTCATTTTTAAAATCTAAGTAACTAATACTCTTTTTTCCTCCATTTAAAGATAATAAATATTTTTTATATAAAATATTTGCTGGTAAAAGAAAAACTTCATTATAAAGAGGGAATTCAATTAATAAAAAAGCGATACCACCCATTTTTTCTATAGTTATTAGATGTTCAATTTGATGTTTAAAAATATGGGCAAAAGAAAAACTTTTACTATGACAACATTTTGCTTCAAAATCAATGTGATAACCTTTATAAATACCATTATAATCAGTAGTTGATGGTGTTCTATAATATGCTTCGACAATTCTGGCTTTATTTCTAGCAGGATAATCAACTTTGACTACTTGAATTGGTGTTGGTTTTTTATAGATAGAAGCAATATTAGCATTAAGATAGTAATTGTTGCTATTGTTCAATTTGGTTTCAAAATCAGTACCTAAATTGGCCTTTTTTAGGTTTCTTTTTTGATTTTCTAATTTTGTAGGCATTTTTTTCATTTGATTTGGATATTTAATCATAAATTCACCCATAATAATTATATCAATAAAATTATTTTATCAAATAAATTCTAATTTGTCAAAAAATAAAATTAAACATAAAATGATTTCATTTTTACATTCATATTATAACTCTCACTTTATATTAATTGACAAGTAAGTCGTTTTTTGATATAATAAATCAGTAAGAAATTATGTGTAAATACACTAATATATATAATTTACATTACGAATAATAAAAATTAGAAGGAGACAAATGAATTTATGGAAATTAAATTGGGAGTTTGTATTCTTCTATGTGTTATTGCGCTTATTATAGGTGCTGTAATAGCTTGGTTTATTGCATATAATCGTGGAAAGCAAAATGTTGAAACCAAATATGAACGCCTAGGAAAAGAAGCAACAAAAATTATTGAGGATGCTGAAAAAGAAGGACAAGCTCAAAAAAGAGATTTAATTAAAGAAGCAAAAAAAGAAATTGCTGAAAATAAAATGGCGATGGAAAAAGAAATCTCTAGCAAAAAAGCAGAACTTCAAGAAGAGGCAAAGAAATTAGATCGAAGAGAAACGAATTTAGAAAATCGATCTGATAATCTTGATAAACGTGAAAGCGGTCTAATTACAAAAGAAAATAAATTAGAACAAAGAATTGCTGATGTTGAAAAACGTAATAATAGGATAGAAGAATTAATTAGCGAACAAGAACAAAAACTAATGGAAATTGCAGGTTTAAATCAAGAACAAGCAAGAGATATCGTATTTAAAAAATTAGAAGAAGAAATGTCAATGGAAATGGCAATTTATGTTAAAGATGAAACTGAAAAAGCAAAATATGAGGCTAGTCATAAATCACAAGTTATTTTAGCAAATGCCATTCACCAGTATGCAAATGAAACTGTTCAAGAAAAAACGGTATCTGTTGTTTCCTTACCAAATGATGAAATGAAGGGTCGTATTATTGGACGTGAAGGTCGTAATATTAGGGCAATTGAGGCAGTAACGGGCGTTGATTTAATTATTGATGATACACCTGATTCTGTTGTTATATCATGTTTTGATCCAATTAGAAGAGAAATTGCTAGAAGAACTTTAGAAATTTTAGTAACAGATGGTAGAATTCAGCCGCCTAGAATTGAAGAAGTTTATAGTAAATGTACGAAGGAATTAGAAAATGAAATTAGAGAAGAAGGAGAAAAAGCAGTATTTGAAACGGGTATTGGTAAAATTCATCCAGAACTAATCAAATTAATTGGTCGTTTACGTTTTAGAACAAGTTATGGTCAAAATGCGCTTGCTCATTCAAAAGAAGTTGCGTTCTTAGCCGGTAAATTAGCAGTCGAAATTGGAGAGGATGAAATTCTTGCAAGGCGAGCTGGCTTACTTCACGATATTGGTAAATCAACTGATCATGAACAAGAGGGAAGTCATGTTGATATAGGCGTTGAAATTGCAACTAAATTTAGAGAAAATCCTATTGTAATCAATGCGATTGCTTCTCATCATGGAGATGTTGAAGCGGATAATGTCATTTCTCATTTGGTTGCAGCAGCCGATACTCTTTCAGCAGCACGACCTGGTGCTCGCAGTGAATCTCTTGATAATTATATTAAACGATTACAACAATTAGAAGAATTAAGCAATGAATTTAAGGGTGTTGATAAGACATACGCTTTACAAGCAGGACGAGAAGTTCGAATTATTGTTAAACCTGAAGAAATTACAGATGCAGAAGCATATAAACTTGCTAGAGACATAAAAAATAAAATTGAAACAACGATGAATTATCCAGGTACAATAAAAGTAACAGTGATAAGAGAGACAAGAGTGCAAGAAGTAGCACGTTAGAAAGTGATATAAGAAGATGAAAATATTGCTTATTGGTGATATCTTTAGTATGGCTGGTCGCGAAATGATTGATAAGCATTTAGAAAATATCAAAAATACTAAAGGTATTAATTTCATTATTGCAAATGGTGAGAACATTGCCCATGGTAATGGTATTACGAATAATTATTATAAATTTTTATTAGAACATCATATCAATGTTGTTACTTTAGGCAATCATTCTTTTGCAAATCATGATATTTTTAATTTTATTGACGATGCTAAAAATTTAATAAGACCACTAAATTACCCTAAAGGGGTACCGGGAAAAGGTTTTGTAACAATAAATTATAATAATTTAAAAATTACGATTTTCCAAGTAATGGGAAGAACCTTTATGAATACCTCGCTTGATTGTCCATTTGAAACTACAGAAAATCTATTAGCAAAAGTAGATAGTGATATTTATATTTGTGATTTTCATGGTGAGGCAACAAGTGAAAAAATTGCTTTTGCCCATCATTTTGATGGAAGAGTAAATATAATCGTTGGTACACATACTCATGTGCAAACCAATGATGCACATATACTTCCTAAAGGTACAATGTATATGACTGATTTGGGTATGACAGGAGCTTTAGATGGTGTTATTGGAGTAGAAAAAGAAACAATTATTAAAAGATTTATAACTGGCCTTCCAGTCAGACATATTCCTATGGAAACAGGAAGAAAACAGTTTAATGGATTAATTGTGGAAATTAATGAAACAAATCATAAAGTGACAAATTTCGAGATTGTGAATATGATAAAATAATAAATGTAGGCATATAATTCATAATTGATGAATAGGATTAAATGCAGTACAATAAATTTTACTAGGGGGGACCATAAAAATGGAAGTATTAAAAGTTTCATCAAAATCAAAACCAAATTCAGTTGCAGGGGCACTAGCTAATGCCTTTCGAGAAAAACAAACAGTTGAAATTCAAGCTGTTGGAGCAGGATCTTTAAATCAAGCTATTAAAGCTATTGCAATTGCAAGAGGTTATGTCGCGCCAACTGGCAAAGATTTAATCTGTGTGCCAGCTTTTAGTGACATTGTCATTGATGGTGAGGAGCGCACGGCGATTAAATTAATTGTAGAATCTCGTAAATAAGTTGGCTTTGCCAACTTTTTACTTACTTAGGAGGGTATATGGAATTACCAACTTTATATACACAACGTTTGATTATTAGACCCTTATCAATTTTAGATGCGGATGATATGTATGAATATGCCAAAACACCATATGTTGGACCAACTGCTGGTTGGCCACCACATTCATCAGTTCAAGAAACAATATCAATTATTAAGACAATGACCACAATCAAAACGCCATATGAACTAGGTAGTTGGGCAATTGTTTTAAAAAGTTCCAATAAAATGATTGGGACTATAGAATTATATAATTATATTTATCGTTTTAAAGCAGAATTGGGCTATTCTATTAATCCTGCTTTTTGGGGATGTGGTTTTGCCACTGAAGCAGCGCGTGAAGTTATATCCTATGCTTTTGAGTTTTTAGAGTTAAAAAGAATTGAAGTAGGAACGTTTGTTGATAATTATCAATCACAAAGAGTATGTGAAAAACTTGGTTTTATCAAAGAAGGAATTGCAAGAAGTGGTTATGTAAGGTATGATGGCAAAATATTTGATAAACTTATTTTTGGTATGACAAATGAAGAATATCTAAAAATATATAAATAGAAAGAAAAAATGAATATGGCAAATAAATTAAAAATAAATGAAGAAAAATATGTTACACTGGTTGAACCTTCTTTAAAAGAGGCTAGAATGCGTAAAAGAAATAATATTGAAATTAATCAATTTCTTTTAAATTCCAAATATTTAAATCTTGGATCAGGTAAGCATTATATGTTGAAAACCTATGGGTGTCAAGGCAATCTTGCCGATAGCGAAAAGATAGCAGGGATTTTGGAACTATTAGGATTTGAAAAGGCTAGAAATGAACTAGAGGCAGATTTTGTTCTTTTCAATACTTGTGCGATTAGGGAAAATGCTGAAGAAAGAGTGTATGGCGAATTAGGTAGATTCAATCAATTTAAAAAAAGAAAACCAGATATGATAATAGGAATTTGTGGATGTATGCCACAAGAAGAAAAAACAATAACTACCATTAAGAAAAAATTTCCTCAAATAAATATAGTTTTTGGTACGCATAATATTGCATCTTTACCAGAATATTTATATGACGCAATGATGAACCAAAAAAAAGTTATTGATGTTTTATCAGTTGAAGGGGATATTTATGAAAATATTCCTATGGTTCGCGAACACTCAAAAAAAGCTTGGGTTAATATTATGTATGGTTGTGATGAATTTTGCACATATTGTATTGTACCATACACAAGAGGAAAAGAAAGATCGCGTAGACCAAAAGATATCATTGATGAGGTAGAAAAATTAGCCCAAAATGGATACGTTGAAGTAACATTATTAGGGCAAAATGTGAATGCGTATGGGAAAGACTTTACTGATTTCAATTATACTTTTTCAAATCTATTAGAAGATTTAAATCAAACAAGTATCAAAAGAATAAGATTTACAACATCTCATCCACGAGATTTAGATGATGCGACTATTGAGGCAATGGCATTGGGGGGGAATATTATGCCCCATCTTCATCTCCCTGTTCAATCTGGTAGTAATGAAGTTTTAAAAAGAATGAATAGAAAATATACTAAAGAGGAATATCTATCTAAAATTAATAAGTTAAAGAAATTAATTCCTGATATTTCTTTTACCACAGATATTATTGTTGCTTTTCCTGGAGAAACGCAAGAACAATTTTTACAAACGATTGAACTTGTAAAAGAGGTTGAATTTGATGGTGCTTACACTTTTATTTATTCACCACGTGAAGGTACACCTGCTGCTAAATATGAAAATCTTTTAACTGAAGAAGAGAAGCATCAAAGATTGGAGACTTTGAATAAAGTTGTGAATGCTTATGCTTTAAAGGGTCATCAAAAATATGAAAATAAAATTGTAGAAGTTTTAGTTGAAGGCCCAAGTAAAAATAATAAAAATATTTTAACTGGATATACGAAACAAAATATGCTGGTTAATTTTAATGATGATAAAGAAAGACCTTGTCAAATTGGTGATTTGATTCAGGTTAAAATAACAAAAGCCTATTCATGGCATTTATTTGGAGAAGTATTAAAATAATGCATTCAAAATTGAAAAAACCTTTTATTTATGTTATAATAGAATAAAAGGTTTTTATTTTTATTAGAAAGGGAAAATGAATATGAAAATTACATTAAAAAGGATATCTAGTTGGTTTTTAGTAATAGGGGCAATATTTTTAATACTAGGATTGAGTGGTTGTAAAGAGAAAGATGATATAGAGAAAACATACAATATTACTTATCATCTTGATGGTGGTCAAGGATTAAATTTACCAGTAACATTTCAGACTAACGATAGGTTAACTTTAGATTCTCCTCAGAAAGCAGGGTATAAATTTGTCGGTTGGTATTCTAACAGTGATTTTAGTGGCGAAATAGTAACTGAAATTATTGGTACTTGTCAAAAAGATTTAGATCTTTATGCGAAATGGAATGAAATTTATTATCTTAGTTTGATTGGAAATGGCGGTCAGATTGAGGAAAATACGATAGAGTTTACGAAAGATGATGAAATCATTTTGCCAATTCCAACAAAAAATAATGCTAATTTTATTGGCTGGTATTCTAATAGTGATTTTAGTGGTGAAATGGTAACAAAAATTGAAAAAGGTACAACCAATAATGTTACTTTCTATGCCAAATGGCAGGATATATATGAAGTGAATTTTATTTTGAATGAAGGCAGTTTAGAAATAGGAAATCAAATGAAATTTACTGAAGATGATGAAATAATCTTGCCAATTCCAAGCAAGAATAATTCTCTTTTTAAAGGATGGTATCAGACTATTGATTTTTCAGGTGATGTAGTAACAAAAATTGAAAAAGGTACTACGCATAATATCACACTATATGCGAAATGGGAACGTTTATATCAGCTTTCGTATGATGCTAATGGTGGTACTATGCCAGATAATTACGATACCTCGTATTATTTAGGAGAAGGTAAAGTACTTCCAATTCCAACTAAAAATGGTTATCTTTTTAAAGGTTGGAGTGAGAGCCCTAATCATACAATTCGTGTACATTTTACCATTCCAATTAGTTATGAAGAAGATTTAGATTTAACTGCAGTTTGGGAAAAACAATTATATACTATCAATTATGTTTTAGGTGATGAAGTTTTTGCTGACAAACATCAACTTTTCTTAGCGTTTTTTACAGATTTTTATTACTATATTGTTGATTATCGTCAAAGAGAAAATTATTTAATGGATAGAGGTGTCAATGATTTAGAAACATTTTTATCAATTTGTGGTAGTTATACTGGTGGTGCTGCTGGTATGGGCAATGTTGGTAATTTGCTTGGTCAATTTTATTTAAGAATTGACGTTGGTGGAAATATTGATGATCAGACAGCAGATGATGGGTTTATAGGATATTGTTTAGAAAATAATAAATATGTAGAATTTGTGTATTTTATTCAAGATTTCTTTTATTGGTGGCGTCTTGATGAAGGGTACACGAATGGTCCTGATGATCCTGAGGGTACAGGTAGCGACTTTTTAGCATCAGCTTGGGCCTCAGTGGTTGATACCGCAAAATTTTTCTATTATGATAAAGATACTTTACCTTCATATTTTATATCTAAAGGGCATATTCCAGCATTTTATGATCGTATTCCATACATTGTTAATTTAGGAGAGAATACGTTTATTTATACATATGATTGGGAAGAAGGACTCAATTTACCAACCAGTTTAACTATGGATGGATATACTTTTGTAGGATGGTTTGATAATGAGAATTTTGAGGGAGATGCTTTAGAATATCTACCTACTAATATTTATCATAATATTACTTTATATGCAAAATTTGTGAAAAACAATAATTCAAAAAGATGACAAAATATTTTTGTCATCTTTTTTTATAAACTATACAATAGACAGTGAGAATAAAATAGTGTATAATAATAAATATTATTTAAAACTAATACTTTTGATGGAGGATGAATATGATTGAAGTAAAAAATCTATTTAAAAAATATACCGTTAAAAATGGAATTGAGGTAAAAGCTTTAGATGATGTTTCTTTAAAAATTGATAAAGTTGGAATGGTTTTTTTGCTTGGTAAAAGTGGAGCAGGTAAATCAACGCTTTTAAATGTTTTAGGTGGTCTTGATAGAGTTGATTCTGGTGAAATAATTATCAATGGTAAATCAAGCAAAGATTTTTCTCAAAGTGACTTTGATAGCTATCGAAATACATATTTGGGTTTCATTTTTCAAGAATATAATATTTTAAATGAATTTAGTATTGCTGAAAACATTGCTCTTGCCATTGAATTACAAGGTAGAAAACCTACAAACGAGGAAATTGATAATATTTTAAATCAAGTTGATTTGGCTGGATTAGCTAAGAGAAAGCCTAATGAACTATCTGGAGGTCAAAAACAACGAGTTGCTATTGCTAGAGCATTAATAAAAAATCCTCAAATTATTATGGCTGATGAACCAACAGGAGCACTAGATAGTAAAACGGGTAAACAAATTTTTGATACACTTAAAGCCTTATCTCATGATAAATTGGTTTTGATTGTTTCTCATGATCGTGAATTTGCCGAACAATATGCAGATAGAATTATTGAATTAAAAGATGGTAAAGTAATAAGTGATGTAGAAAAAACAATTATTCAAACGCAAAATCAAGAAGGCATAAATATTATTGATAACAAGATTATTAAAATTGATAAAGATTATATTTTAAAAGATGAAGATTTTCTTAAAATTAAAGATTATATAAAAACAGCTAAAAGTGATGTGATAATTTCTGTTGATAATCAAAACAATGAAAAAATCAAAACAATAATGAATTTAAGTGATGAAGGATTATACAAGTTTATAGATACGAATCAAGATAAAATAGTAATTCAAGATGAAAATTATAAAACAATTAAATCAAAATTGGGATTTAAAAAAGCGTTTAAAATGGGAGCATCAAGTTTAAAAATAAAAAAATTTAGATTAACTTTAACGATTTTTCTTTCATTTTTAGCCTTTATGATGTTTGGTCTTGCTAATACGATGAGTAGTTATGATAATATAAAAACAACTGTAAATTCGATTGTAGATTCCAATATTGAATATGCAACTTTTAAAAAACAAAAAGTTTTTTCCTATGGTGAAGGAAATAATGATTTTTATTTAGAAAATAGTTTAATAAATGAGGAAGATGTTTTAAAAATATCAAATGATACGAAACTTAATTTTACAAAAGTATATGGAGCATTTCAAAAGTATGAAATGCCTAGTTTAAATTATGTAGATTTTAAAAATATTTTTTTAGAACAGATGAGCAATTTTAATGGGTTTACTACAATTGATATGAATTTTATAAATCAATATGATTTTGATTTGAATGGTTCTTTACCAGAAAAAGATGATGAGATAGCAATAACTAAATTGGTTGAAGATGTTATAAAAGAATATGGTATTAGAGATTATAATGGTGTAGAACAAGAGAATTTAGATAGTGCTCTTCATTTAGAAATTTCAATTTTTGGATTAAAAATGAAAATTGTTGGCGTGATAGATACCAAAGCAGATATTAGTGAATATCAAGATTTAAAAGGCGATTCAATTGCTGATTACATGAAAATGCAATTATTCAATTCTTATTTAGAAAATGGTCCGCATTTACTTTTCTTTGTAAAGGATACTATGATTGATTCTTTGAATAAAATGTATTCCAATAATCATGATATGTTAGAAATAGAATGGAATAATCAATATTTCACTTATAATAAAATTATGAATGGTAAAGAAAATGATATAAATGATAAAGAAATTTTATTGCCATATTCATTTGTTGAAATGATTGATTTCTTTAATACTGTTAATTTAAATGAAAATGATGAACAATATCAAAAAGTGATACAAATGCCTGCATTTAATGATGTTATGTATTATTTATATTTTATGCACAAACAAGAAATTGTTAAATTATTTAATGATAAACAATTAACAATATCGGATTCTTTTAAAAACGATTATCATATTGATTCTTTAGAAAACCAACAAATCCTTTATATTTTTAAAGTATATCAAGATAGTTTTTATGCTTCATCTAGTGAAGATATAGATAAAATATATCAAATTATGGATGAACTTTTGCAAAATTTCAATTTTGAAAAAGAAGAAAGAATAACTTTTTATAATAAAAAGATGAAGGAGTATTCCGATCAATTATTTATTAATATTGCCTATTATAGTGATCGTAATTATTATAATACAATCTATCAAATTGTAGGTATTACGGATAATGCAGAGGCTGTTATTATTCATGATGATGAACTATTTGATAATTATATAAATGTTGATGATGGTATATATAAATATGTTTTTGCCAAAATGCCAACATCGGATAAGGAAATTAAAAAACTTGTTGAATATCATTTTCAGCCTGTTACAAAAGTAGGAGAAAGTGTTTTTAGTTTAAATAATGAAGTTGTTAAGACATTGACAGAAATTAATTCTATTTTTGAGGTTTGTTCAAAAATCTTTTTGTATGTTGGGCTTGGTTTTGCCATTTTTGCTTCACTTTTACTATTAAATTTTATAACAATTTCAATTAATTATAAAAAAAGAGAAATTGGAATTTTAAGAGCAGTAGGAGCGAGAAGTAAAGATGTGTTTAAGATATTCTTTAGTGAAAGTTTGATTATTGCAATTATTAATGCTATTTTAGCTAATATTTCCTTATTTATTGTTGTTTTTTGCATTAATACAACTTTAAGAAAAAATTATAATTTATTAATTACTATTTTAAATCCGGGAATTTTACAAATCATATTAGTTTTTGGTATATCAATTTTGGTTGCATTCGTATCTAGTTTTGTTCCTGTTTATTTTATTGCAAATAAAAGACCAATTGATGCTATTAACAATAGATAATTAAATGATTAAATCATGATAAAAAAGAAAATATCACCAATTGTAGACTATTGTCATAGATTAAAGTAGGTGATAAAATGCAAAGCATTAATAAATATTATTTAGTTGGTATTAAGGGGACAGGGATGTCAAGTCTTGCAAAATTGTTGAAAGAAGAAGGAAACGAAGTGGTTGGAAGCGATGTAGATGAATATTATTTTACTGAAGATACTTTAAAAGAACAAGAAATTGAAATCAAGTCATTTAATCGTTCCAATATTACAAAGGATTATTTTTATATCATTGGGAATGCTTTTAATAAAAGCAATATAGAAGTAGATGAAATAATAAATCAAAAGAATGATTATTTATATTATCATGAATTTATTGGCCAAAAATTAAATAAAAAAATTATTGCGTGTTCAGGTACACATGGCAAAACGACAACATCTTTTTTACTTGTTGATTTTTTGAAAAAAGAATGTAATTATATTATTGGTGATGGTGAGGGTGGAAGTTTTGATACAGATTTATTGGTTTTAGAAGCCTGTGAATATAAGGAGCATTTTTTAAGTTATCATCCAGAATTGTTAATTATTACTAATATTGAGTTAGACCATACGGATTTTTATAAAAATGAAAAACAATTATTTACATCTTTTCAAAAATTAGCAAATCAATCTCAAATGGTTTTAGTAAATGGTGATGATAAATGGGGTAAAAAAATCAAACATATAAATAAATTGACTTATGGCTTTAATAAAAACAATGATATTCAAATTAAAATCCTAAGTACTACTACAAGGGGATATTATATTCAAGTGAAATATCAAAACAATATGTATTTAAAAGTGCCTTATTTAGGGCGTCATATGATTTATAATTATGTTTCTAGTTATATGGCAGCAATTTTATTGAAAAAAAAGCCTTTTTTAAGTGAGGAAGGAAAGTTACCTAAACGAAGACTTTCAACCTGTCAATTTAAAAATAGTGTAGTTATTGATGATTATGCTCATCATCCAACAGAAATTAAATCTTTATGTGAAACTTTAAGACTGATGTATCCTACAAAGAAAATTAATGTAATTTTTCAACCACACACATATGAAAGAACGCTTCATTTTAAAAAAGATTTTATTAAAGTTTTAAAAAAATTTGATAAAGTTTATATTTTAGATGTTTTTACTTCCAAAAGGGAAAACAAAAATTATAGCTTACAAAAAAAGATTGATAAATTCTTTCATCGTTTTTATCGATATGATGATGAATGTTTAAAATGTATAGGTAAATTAGATGATGTATGGGTTTTCTTAGGAGCTGGTGTTACAAATCGTTTGATTCAAAAATTAACATATGAAAATATCTAATAAATTTTCATAAAAATTTGCAAAATATCTTGATATTTCAATCCAATTGTGATATAATATTTGTATGAAATATGAAATGAGGTAAGACTATGAAAGGTGATAAACGCACAAGTCCTAATAAGATTTATGATGTTGCTGGGGCAGCTGGTGTGTCTTTAGCTACGGTTTCAAGAGTCCTCAATCATCCGGAAAAAGTAAAACCTGCTACTCGTGAAAAAATTGAAAGGATAATCAAAGAACTAGGATATAAACCTAATTTAAATGCCAAAGGATTAGCCAGTTCAAAATCTACAACGGTTGCTGTGGTTGTACCTGAACTTACGCGTAGTTCAATTGCGGGAATGGTGGATGGAATTGCAGCTACAGCGATTAGAAGAGGATATTTGATTAGATTGTTTGTAAATAATAGTAGTAATAGTGAAAATCCGGTTAGTGAAGAACAAGAACTTTGGCGTACAGTTATGTCTTCTGGAGTAGACGGTATTTTATATATTAACGATGAAATTGCTGATGAGTATTTAGAAATCATTAAGGAATCTAGTGTAAGTGTTGTTTTAACCAATACAGTATGTAGTGATCCTGAAATTCCATCGGTAGCAATTGATTATAAAAAAGCTGCGTATGAAATGACTAAAGAGATGATAGAAAGAGGAAATAAAACGATATGGATTATTTCCACTATTAAGAAATATGCTGTTAATGATTTGAAGGTTCAAGGCTATGAAATGGCAATGAAAGAGGCAGGTTTAGAACCACGCATTATCAATGTTTCAGGTAAAACTTATTTAAATGAAAAGGCATACGAAGAGATTCTCAAAGATGAGTATCCAGATGTAGCCATTGTTGTGAGAGATTCAATGGCAGTATCTTTTATTAATGTAGCAAGACAATTGCATATTTCCATTCCTGATCAATTACAAGTAATTGGGTTTCAAAATACTAAATATGCAGAATTATCAAGACCAACTCTAACTTGTATTAATACACCAATTTATGAAATTGGGGAAGTTGCAATGGATTTACTTACTGATTTGATGCATGAAGCAGAGTTAGAGGAAGAATATTATAATGATTTTAAACATAATGATGACAAAAACGAAGATTTGTTAGAAGAAGAGAAAATTGAAATAAATAAGAATGTAGATTATAGCATTGTTTGGCGTCAATCTACAAAATAGTAGATTTCTTAAAGGAAAAATTTAGAGACTAGGCTGGGTGGTGAAAAGTTTAGCAAATAAGAAATTGAATTATATCGGATATCAAAAGTGATTTTGATTATAGTTTTCCAAAGTGCAAATAGTAATGCTTGGTTACTTTTGAATTAAGGTGGTACCGCGGAACTAAATTGTTTCGTCCTTAAATATTTTTAAGGACGATTTTTTATTATTATAAAAGGAGAAAGAATACAATGAATTTATTTGAAGAATTAAAATGGCGTGGATTAATTCACAATATTACTGATGAAAAAATTATAGATAAAATTAATAATGAGAAGTTAACCTTTTATCTTGGAACTGATCCAACTGGGGATAGTTTACATGTTGGTCATTTATTAGTCTTTATTTTTGCTAAGCGTTTAGAGAAATATGGACATCAACCCATTTTTTTAATTGGTGGAGCAACAGGTTCAATTGGTGATCCTAAACCAAATGCTGAAAGAAAATTGTTAACCAAAGAACAGTTGAATCACAATGCAAATGGTTTATATCAACAAGTTGAAAGATTATTTAAATGTAAAATGGTAAATAATTATGATTGGACTTATAATATTGATATCTTGACTTTTTTAAGAAATTATGGTAAATTTTTTAATGTAAATTATATGATAAATAAAGATACGGTTAAATCAAGACTTGATAGTGGGATATCGTATACAGAATTTTCCTATCAGATTTTACAAGCGTTAGATTTTGAACATTTATTTGTTCAAGAAGGATGTACATTGCAGATTGGTGGGCAAGATCAATGGGGAAATATTACATCAGGCCTTGAATTAATTAGAAAAATTCATGGTGCTGATGCTGAGGCCTATGGGGTAACAGTACCACTATTTACAAAAAGCGATGGAACAAAATTTGGTAAAACTGAAGGTGGTGCAATATGGCTTGATGCTAAAAAAACAACACCGTATGCTTTTTATCAGTTTTGGATTAATACTCCTGATAACGATGTAATACGGGAATTGAAACAATTTACTTTTCTTTCAAAAGAAGAGATTGAAAAAATAGAAGAATCTTTTAATCAAGAACCACATTTAAGAGTGGCTCAAAAGGCACTTGCTAAAGAAATGACAATAATGATTCATAGCAAGGAAAGTTATGAACAAGCAGTCAAATTGAGTGAGGCTTTATTTAGTGGTGAAATAGCCAATCTTTCAAAAGAAGAAATCGAAATGGTTTTTTCAGAATTACCGAAGATTGAAATATCAGAAGATATAGCATTAGTAGATTCTCTTGTAAACCTAAAAGCTGCTTCCTCTAAACGTGAAGCTCGTGATTTTATCAATGGTGGTGCAGTTTTGGTAAATGGACATCAAGAAAAAGATGTAACATATATGGTTAAAAAGCAAGATGCGATTGGTAAAACATATACAGTATTAAGAAGGGGAAAGAAAAATTATTATTTAATTGAACATAAATAAAAATTGATTTATAATAGAAAATGAAAGAATTACAAGAATTAACAAAATTAATTGAAGAAGAAATAAAAAATGGTGCTTTTCCTGGAGCCAATTATGCGATTGTGACACCCCAACGAACTTATTTGGGAACGGTAGGTAATAAAAGTTTAATTCCAAGTATCCAAAAGAATACAATTGATACAATATATGATATGGCATCGTTATCTAAAGTTCTTGCTACTACAACGTGTATTTTTAAATTAATGGAAGAAGGGAAGATTAGAACTGCTTCTAAAGTTCAAACCTATTTACCACAATTTGCGTATAAACACGTTACAATTTGGCATTTGTTAACGCATACTTCTGGTCTTCCTGAAGGAATCAGTGGACTGTTAACGATGAAAAGTGCGAAAGATGTATATGAAAAAATTTTTTCTACACCGTTAGTCTATGAAACAGGGATGCAGATTAAATATTCTGATTTGGGGTATGTCTTGCTAGGTTTAATTATAGAAAAAATAGAAAACAGACCATTAGATGAAGTGATAAAAGAGAAGATATTTTTACCATTAGATATGATTGATACCACATATAATCCGAAAGATTTAAATAGATGTGCCCCAACAGAACTTAGAAACGATGATTTGTATCAAGGAATACTTCAAGGTAGTGTTCACGATGAAATGGCTTTTTTGTTAAATGGGGTTGCAGGTCATGCTGGAGTTTTTTCAACGGTTAAAGATGTAAGTCATTTTATTACAATGATTTTAAATAATGGTAAATATAATGATCAACAAATTTTATCGCCAACAACTATTGATTTGATGTTTACACCACAAGTTCATGAAAAAAGTGGAGTAATATGTAAAGAAACGATAAGAGGATTAGGATGGTTAATTGGAGGTTTTGCTAGTTCAAGTGGTGATTTGACTAGTAATCAAACAATTCATCATACTGGTTTTACCGGAACTAGTATTTTTATTGATAGAAGCAATGAAATAGGTTTTTGTTTGTTGACCAATCGTGTACATCCAACACGAAATACCTCAGGGCATATTGAGGCAAGAGGTAAAATTGCAAATTATATAATGGCAAATTATCAAAAATTTAAATAAAACAGAAAGGACAAATTAAATGGGAAAAACAATTTTAGCAATTGGTGGCCATATTGGTGATATGGAACTTACAGCAGGGGGATTGATGGCGACAAATGCTTTAAATGGGGGCAAAAATATTACGCTTGCTTTAACCGCAGGGGAGCGTGGTAATCCTGCTCATTTATCGGTTTTAGAATATCGTAGGCAAAAAATAAATGAAGCGAAAGCATATATGGATTTAATGAATGGCGAGGCTTTGGTGTTAAAATATGCAGATGGGGAACTGCCTAACAATGATGAGGTAAAAAAAGAAGTTGCGGAAATAATTGTTAAGTATAAACCAGATCTTATCGTTACACATTGGCATTCTAGTATGCATAAAGATCACAATAATACCCATTATATTGTGCAAGATGCGCAATTTATTGCTGGTGTAATTGGCAATAAGGAAGGAATTCGTCATTATGCTCCTGTTTATTTTTGTGAAAATTGGGAAGATGATAATGATTTTGATCCCTATATTTATGTTGATATAACAAAAGGGTTTGATTTATGGTCTAAAGCTTTACATACACAGTGGTTTGTTATGAATAGCAAGGATTTTGCTTACTACGATTACTATACATCTTTGGCTAGATGTCGTGGGGCATTATCAGGAAAAAGATATGCGCAATGTTTTAATGTTTTAAAACACCATAAAAAAGAGGTGAAAGATGAATTATAAAAACATATTGATAAAACCATTATACATTATTGTTTTGATATTATTTTTATTATGTCCTTTTGTAGTAGGGGCTAGCACAGAAACTAGAGTGTTAACGACTGCTAAAAATCCAACTGGTGTAAGACATTATGGGACAAATGAATTAGTTGAAATTATTAAAGAATATGACAATGCCTATGCAGAGATGCGAGGAGTTTGGGTTGCAACTGTTTATAACATTGCTATTTCTAAACAAAATGGGTTAAATGAAAAAGCTATTACTGATTATAAAAATGAATTTTTAACTATTCTAGACAGAATGGAAGAATTTGGTATGAATACAATTTTCTTTCAAGTAAGGCCATCAAATGATGCTTTTTATGAGTCAGAACTTAACCCGTGGAGTCAATTTTTGGTTGGAAGTGGAGTGCATCCTGGATGGGATCCTTTAGAATGGATGATTGATGAGACGCATAAGAGAGGATTTAGTTTTATGTGTTGGATGAATGCCTTTAGAGTTACAACAGAAACATATGTTACAAATGGTAGTGCTTTATCTCTTCCTGTAAGTGAACTTGTACAAATGAAACACGATGCTTTAGCAAATTTAGCTGAAGGGAATTTCGCAAAAGAACATCCAGAATATGTCATTGCGGGAAGTTATGATGAAAAACTAATCTTAAATCCTAGTGAGCCAGCGGTTCAAAAATTTATAGTGGATACTATTATGGAAATTGTTGAAAATTATGATGTTGATGGACTGCATTTTGATGATTATTTTTATCTAAATGGCACAACATCAAGTGATTTAGAAAATACAAATTTTGTTGGTAAAGGTGCATATACTCAATCAGGAATTGACATTATGAATGATTGGCCTAATTATTATGCTTATCTTGATGATCCTCAAAACTATGGTAAAGATGTTTTTGGTGAAAATGGAATTTATGGTATGGAACCAGGTTTAAATCTTGGTGATTTTAGAAGAGAAAATATCAATATTATGATGCGCAATATTCGTAAAGCGATTGATGCATACAATGAAAGAACAGGGAAATGTGTAGAGTTTGGTAGTAAACCAGCCGCTGTATGGCGTTCTAATTCAGAATATTGTACTGCTGGTTCAACTAGATGTAGTGAAAATGGTTCAAATACAGCAGAATATGCTTACAGTACTTATTCCGATTTGTATGCAGATTCGTTAAAATGGGTCGAAGAAGGGTTAGTAGATTGGGTAGCTCCTCAAGTTTATTATGCATTTGAAGATCTCTATGCACCATATGCTGATGTTGTTGATTGGTGGGCTGAGCAAGTTACAAGAGTGAATGCGATAAGGCAAGAGGAAGGCAAAAAAGATATTAGATTATATATTGCTCATGGTATTTATAAATATCGAGATAATCCAGATCAATTTTATCGCTCTGTAGAAATAACTGATCAAATTAGGTATAATAAACATTATGATGTAATTAAAGGTTCGGCAGTATATTCATATGAAATATTATATAAAATTCTTGGTAATGATGTTACATCTTCATATCCTAATGCGGAAACGATTAGAAAAGCAGGGATGTCAGTTTTTAAAAATTTATGGACAAACAATAAGGTTTTTCCGCTTGAAGTTGGTGAAGATGACTCTCAACATTTAGAAATTTTAGAGTATTCACTAAAAGAAACTTTAGAACAAAATTTAATTTTAAGTTTTGATGCAATTGATGGGGCTAGAGCATATGGTTATTATAAAGTACCAAAAGATGAGGTATTTGATAAATATAAAATTGAATATCGAATGGACATTTTATATGCGGGATATGAGGAAAATAAAAGATTATCAATGAATTTAGGTACTTGTGATGAGAATTATAATTATTATTTAGTTCCTGTTTCTAAAAATGGTTATGTTTCAGATAAGGCAACTATTATCAATTTAGACAATAAACAGCCAAATTTAGCTCCTAATTCAACAGATATTAAGATCATAGATTATCAAGAAAATATAAAAGCCGGTAGTAATATTATAGGTGAATTTGAATTGCCGATAGATCCTAATCATGATCTTGTTTCCTATGTTTTTAAAATGGTAGAAAATGGAATTGAAAGAAATATTCAACCTGTAGTAACTATAAATGGTAACATTGTTCGTTTTGTTTGGAAATCTTATCTTTACGAAACAGCAAATTGTAAATTTAGAATTATTTTTTCAGATGGTGAATTAGAAACAATTGTGGATTCCCAAACTTTTAATTTAGTAGAAAAGTTTGCCCCAACAAGAGGAGAAATTCTCCTAAATAAGGCAATTTATCAAGGTTATGAATCAATTCAAATTAGTTATCATGGAATCAATGATATAGAAGGATATCCACTTACTTATTCGGCTAACTTAAAAGTAGATGATAAAGTTTATGATATTACAGATTGTTTCAATCAAGCAATAAATCAAGAATTTGAAATTGAAGCATTAAATATTACATCTTCTAATTGTTATATTGAAATAATTGCAAGTAATGGATATCAATCAACCACAACAATCTCTAATAAATTTGCGATTATTGAAAATACTATACCAGTTGGTGGTAGTATCCAATTAGAAAATTCTCATTTAGTAATAGGGGAAAATTTAAAAGGTTCTATTGTTTTACCAACTGATAATGAAGAGTTAAACTACGACTTGTATCTTGTAATAAATAATCAGAAAGAAAAGATAACCCTTAATGATGATAGTTTGAATTTTGATATAAAGTTACCAGCAAATGAAATAAAGAATGGATATTTAGAGTTGATTGTTAAAGATTCTTATTATGAAGTTGTGATTAAAAGCAATTCTTTTACTGTACAATCATCACAAAATGAAGAACCTAATGATAAGAATTGCAAATCTTGTAAAAATAAAGATAATTTACAACTATTATTTGTTTTTTCTTATTTGGGTTTAGGATTATTCCTTTATAGAAAAATGAAAAAGCATTAATCAAATAAATGAAAGAATACATTAGATAAGTATTTCAACATAATTACTTAAAATCTAATGTATTTTTTTATAAATAAGAATTTAAAATATTCTTTTTTCAATAGGGTTGATAAAACTAAATAAAATATGTATAATAGAGGTGGTGATAGAATGAAAATATATGATACACATAGTGATATAATGTTTAATCTTTATAATAGAACGATGAATGGCGAAAAAGATGTTTTTGCCAAATATCATCTTGATGATTTGAAAAAGGGGGGGATTGCTGGAGGCATTTGGGTTATTTATAGTGAAACAGATTTCGATATTCAGCAAGCCTATGATAGTGCTATACATGCTTTTAAGCCATATGAAAAAGAATTTGATGTTTTATATGGGTTAGAAGGTTTGCGAAATGTTAAAAACATTGATGAATTGAATGTATTATACCAAAAAGGAATTAGGCATGCTAGTCTGACTTGGAATGAAGAAAATCATTTTGCTACTGGTGTTGGAGGGGCAAGTGATCATGGTTTAAAAGAAGATGGAAAAGAAATTATAAAATATATGAATCATCATCATATGATAATTGATGTTTCACATTTAAATATAAAAAGTTTTTATGACGTTTTAAATGAAAATCCTAAAATTTTGATGGCTAGTCATTCTAATGCTTTTACGCTTAGCAATCATAGGAGAAACTTAAATGATGATCAATTAAAAGCTTTGAAGGAATTGAATGGATATGTTGGTGTGAATTCCGCAAGAAATTTTGTTTCTTATGAAAAAACAAAACAAAATCTGAATGGATTAGTTGACCATATTATTTATTTAGGCAATTATCTTGGTATTGATCATATTATGCTAGGACTTGATATGATGCATTTTTTAAGTGATTATAATAATGCTAATTTAGATGATTTATCCTCTCACAAAGATGCATCAAATATTGAAAAGATACTTATACAAAGAGGATTTAGCAAAGACGAAATAGAATTGATTTGTTATAAAAATTATTTAAATGCAATCAGTTTGGTAGAAAGAAGAAAAGAAAAGGAGATTTAAATGAAAAAAATTATTATTGGTTTAATTGGTATATTTTTAGTATTTTTTTCTAGTATTATTGTAAATGCCTCAGTGAATAGTGATTGGGCGGATTCTAATAACATGGCAAAGTATAAACAAGTAGATACTGAATTTAGAGCAGTTTGGGTAGCAACTGTTTCTAATATTGATATTTCTAAACAGAAAAATAAATCAGATGAGGCGATTAATGAGTGGAAACAAAATTATTTAAGTATTTTAGATAATGCGGAAAAATATAATTTAAATGCTATTATTTTTCAAATTAGACCATGCAATGATGCTTTTTACCCATCTAAGTATAATCCTTGGAGTGAGTTTTTATTTGCATACGGAAAAGATCCTGGATGGGATCCGCTAGAATGGATGATTGAAGTAACGCATGAAAGAGGAATGGAATATCATGCTTGGATGAATCCTTATCGAGCTTCACTTACAATGTCAACTTCAATTGTTCAAAGTACTGGCAGTAGCGTAAGAAATGTATATGATTATGATAATGATGCTTTACAGAAAAGTAAGCATGAAACTTTTTCTGATTTAAAGGCCAATTGTGAAAAAGCTTATGACGGAACAGATGTTAATAACCCCGTTTTTGCAAGTGGTGAAGAGTTGGAACATAATGTTGTTATGGGAACAGAAAATAAATATGTTTTGAATCCCGCAAGCGAAAATACGATTGAACATTTAGAAAATACGATTCGTGAAGTAGTAGAAAATTATGATATTGATGGGATACACTTTGATGATTATTTTTATCCTGATGATGCCGGTTATTTAAGTACTGGCAGTAATTCAGATTTTAAAGGTTTAACTTTTTCAACAGAATCGATAATTGATTATCAAGATTATCAAAATTATTTGAGTAAGGGTGGAACTTTAGATATCTATAATTGGCGAAGAGAAAATGTGAATCAGTTAATTGAAAGATTGAGTATTTTAATTAGAAACTTAAATCAAACAAGAGATAAACCTTGTGCTTTTGGTATTAGTCCAAGCGGAAGATGGGCACCATCTATAGAATCTTGTCCAGCTGGAAGTCATCGTGGAGCAGAGGGAGGAATGAGCGGAACTTGTAATAATTACTATTCATATTCTGACTTATTTGCGGATACCAAAAAATGGGTAGATGAAGAATGGATTGATTATTTAATACCTCAAGCATATACGCAACTTTTAGATGGATATCGAGAGATTATGGATTGGTGGAGTAAAGCAATGATTGATTCCCCTGTGAAGTTGTATGCAGGAACAGCCTTATATCAACTTGATGAATGGGGTAATCAAGATGAAGTATATTACCAAGTAAGATATAATCAAAGTACGGGCAATAGAGTAGATGGATATAGTCTATTTAGCTATAAAAATATGAATATAGGTAAAGGAAAAATAGGTATGAATTATATGCATACGCTTGCTTGGAAAACGAACGCTTTGACCCCTACGTATGATTTTTATGATTATAAACATACAATTGAAAAAAATGCGAATGTTGTAAAAATTGAAGAACTTAGCGAGAAAAATTATAGGCTAACATATGATATAGTAAGTGATGCTAAAGCATACGCTTTGTATAAAATGACAAGCAGTGATGAAATAATTGATGGTAAAATAGATGCAAGCAAATTATACAAAATGAATTTGGGAAATAAAAACTATTTTGACATTGAAGAGTATGATGAGAATGCGCAATATTATCTAGCCACTATTAGTGAAGATAATACAATTTATTTTAATAATGAAGAAATTGATTTTAGTATTTTAGAAAAAAATGTTGCTCCTGTTGTAACTTTAATAGATGAGATGATTTCAGAAGTGTTAGTTAATGCTACTTTAAAGTTAAAGTTTAGAATAAGTGATGAAAATCAAGATCCGTTAAGTTATAAAGTGTATTTGGTATATCGTAATAATGATTCTGAAATTACAAATGTAGTTGAAAAGGATGATGACATTGAAATTTCATGGAAAGCATATGCCGTAGAGACAATGGGCTTAAAATTTAAGATTGTTGTTAGTGATGGTAAAGTTGAAACACTTTTTGAAACGCCAATCTTTAATGTTGTTGAAACTTGCAATCACGAATTTACTGAGGCAACATGTGAAAAACCAAAGACTTGTACTAAATGTGGGGTAACCGAAGGAGAGGCTTTGGGTCATAACTGGGTGGATGCAACATGTGAAAAAGCAAAACATTGTACAAGATGTGAGGCAACCGAAGGAGAGGCTTTAGGTCATAACTGGGTGGATGCAACATGTGAAAAAGCAAAACATTGTACAAGATGTGAGGCAACCGAAGGAGAGGCTTTAGGTCATAACTGGGTGGATGCAACGTATGAAGAGCCAAAACATTGTACAAGATGTGACAAAACCGAAGGGGAACCACTAGAAAAACCAACGGAAGCTGCCAAAGGATGTAGTAAATGTAATAAAACAAATGTAATTAGCATTTTATTAATGATTAATATATTTGGAATTAGTTTAATCTTAATAAGAAGAAAAGGAAGATAATATGAAATTAAAAAAGTTTAATCAAGAAGAAACAATAAAATATTGGGATACTAAAGAAGATATTGATATTCCAGAATATCAATTTAAGAAAGATGATGTTAGAGGAGTATGGGTTTCTAATGTTGCCAATATTGATACTCCTAAAGGTCTTCCAGTAGCACAATATCAACAATATTTACAACAAATGGTGAAAAATATTGCAAGTTATCATATGAATACCATTATATTTCAAGTAAGACCTTGTAACGATGCTTTTTATCAATCGAAATTAAATCCTTGGTCAAGATATATTACAGGATGTGAAGGAAAAGATCCTGGTTTTGATGTTTTGCAATTTGTAATTGATGAGGCAAAAAAATATGGTATCAGAGTGCATGCATGGATGAATCCATATAGAGTAAGCCAAACTGCCCTTGATTTAGAGCATCAAGATATTGATGATGCAATTCAAGCATATGTAGATACGTTAGATGATTTGAACTTTGCCAAAAGACATCCTGAACATCTTGTTGTTGATGGTACAAATAAGGTAATATTAGCTCCTTCACATAAAGAAGTAATTGATTTTGTAACAAAATCGATTATGGAGGTAGTTGAAAACTATGATATTGAAGGCGTTCATATTGATGATTATTTTTATCCATATGGCAAAATTCCTTATGAAAGAGAAGAACAAGATTATTTAAAAAATCGCAAAAGTGAGAATGAAAATTTTGAAGATTGGCGCCGTCGAAATGTAGATGAAATGATTGAAAATATTCATAATGAGTTGAAAAAATCGTTTAGTAAAACAGGAAAAAAGGTATTATTTGGTATTAGCCCTTTTGCGATTTATCGTACAAATGATAAAATTAGAAAAGATGGTTGGGAGAAAGGTTCATATAATTCTGAAGGTGCTTTGCAATGTTATTCAGAATTATACTCAGATGTATATAAATGGATGAAGGAAAATTGGATTGATTATGTTGTTCCTCAAGTTTATTTCCCTTTTGAAAGAGTTGATGTAACATATCACGATTTAACGAAATGGTGGAATGATATTGCAAAATATACCCATACAACTCTTTATATTGGTCAGGGATTATATCAAATGGGTTCTAATGAATTTTGGCAAAATCCTGAAGAAATTGCCAATCAATTGAAGTTTAATTGTCAATTTGATCACATTAGTGGAACAATCTTTTTTACATATCGAGATTTAGTAAAAGGTCAAAATGATGTGAAAGATAAAGCTCTAGATACGATAAAAGAATTATGGTGTAAATAAAAAAGAACAAAAAACTAGATAATGAAAACTTATCTGGTTTTTTATCCTTTTATGATGATGGAAATAGTTTTTAGAAAAAACTATTTCCATGTTTTTTAATAGTCTATTACTTGAATAAAAACGTTTTCTTTGATATAATAAGATGAATAATATGGCAAAATGCGGGTAAATCGCAAAATTTATATGAGATGAGGTGGTTTTTTGAAACTATTTCCCAACCCTAAGACTTTAATATTTAGTAAAGAAAAGATGAATTCACAAAAAATTAGTAAAGTGACGTCTAGTTTTGATGAACATTTTAATAATTTATTATATCAAATGTTTGAAGTCAATCAAAAAGAAGGAATCCCTTTAATGATTGAAAAAAGTGATGATATAACAAATTATGAGGGTTATAAACTAAAAATTGAAAAAGAGGTAATAACAATTATCGCAAAACAACCAAATGGAGCATTTTATGGATTACTTACATTAAGGGATATTTTAAATAGTGATAACCAACTATGTTTAGAAATAGAAGATTATCCTGATTTAGCAGTAAGAGGTGTAATGTTAGACATTAGCAGAAGTAAAGTACCTACTTTGGATACATTGAAAAAACTTGTAGTGATGTTTGCTACATTAAGATACAATCATTTAGAACTATATATTGAGGGATTTTCTTTTGAATATCAGAGTTTTAAACATCTTTTAAGCGATAATAATTATCTTTGTTTACAAGATTATTTGGAACTAGAAAAGTTTGCTCAAGAGTATTATATTGATTTTGTACCAAATCAAAATGGTTTTGGACATATGAGCGATTGGCTTGCTCAAGATGAATATAAAAAACTTGCTGAATGTGAAGATGGTTTTGATATATGGGGAAGTCATCGAGCACCATCGACCTTGGATCCAACAAATGAGGAATCTGTAAATTTGGTAAAAAAAATGTATAGTGATATGCTTCCTTATACATCATCTAGATATTTTAATATGAATTTTGATGAGCCGTATGAACTAGGTCATGGTAAAAGTTTTAAAAAAGCTCAAACTTCATCAATTGAAGATGTGTATATTGACTATTTTACTATTTTAGCAGATGATGTAAGAAAATATAATAAAATTCCAATGCTTTGGGGTGATGTTTTAGTAAAACATCCAGAAAAAATTACAAAACTTCCTAAAGATGTCATTTTTATTGATTGGGGTTACAATAAAGATTATCCTTTTGAAAAACATGCAAAAATGTTGTTTGAGAATAATGTAAACTATATATTAGCTCCGGGAACTTCATCTTGGTCAACTATTACAAGTAGAATGCTTGATATGAGTTTGACAATTATCCATAGTGCGAAGGCCGCAAAAAAATATAATGGATTAGGAATTTTAGTTACTGATTGGGGTGATATTGGACATTTACAATATCTTCCTGTTAGTTATTTAGGATTTATTTTTGGAGGGCTTTTGGCTTGGGGGTCTTGTGAATTAGATGATGCAATAGGATATCTTAAAAAAATGTTAAAAGATGATGCTTTGTGTGAGGCAATCCTTGAACTTGCTCAATATCATTTATTAGAGGGAGATTATCGTGATTATGGAAGCAGATTATTTAGCGCAATTTTATGGGCTGAACATGCTAGAAATCAGTTGAATCCAATAGAGTTTTATCAAACAAGGATTTTTTCAAATTTGGTTGAAGAAAAAAATTGTCAATTACTAGAAATATCTTTTAATAAAGCGCAATTTCTTTTGGAAAAAGCCAATTGTTCGCTTGAAACTAGTGAATTAAAAAATAGTTTAAAATTGCTAAAAGTCTTATTATCAATAAATAGGAAATTTACAAATATTAAAAATAACATTCCAACTAGTTTTGATAATGAAATAAAAATTTTACAAGAATATCTTATCGAACATAAGTATTTATGGTATATAAGAAATAACCCTAACGGATATGAAAAAAGTGCTAATCGAATACAATGGCTGATTGAAATTCTAACGCAAATGACGAGAAAGGAGAACGTATGTTAAAGGCCAAAAAATTATTTTTAAGTATTATGGTTGTATCAATTTTTGTAATTGGAATATTTTCCCTTACATCTTGTAATAAAGGAGATGATAGTGGTAAAATAATTGATAAAGAAAATTTTTCAACTATAAAGAATGACTATCAATTATATAAAGAATCTAAACCTCAAGTTATGCCAGAAGGGGAAGACATTGTAATTGATGGTGCAAATTATGACATAAATGGAGTGACTACTGATTCTGCTGGTAATGTGACAAGCATTATTGAAATAGACGTTTCTAAAGATAAACTTAATCCAACGAATGGAACGCAAGAGTTAAAAAAACTAGTGGAATGTTTTGTAGATATTGATCAAAGCGGATATAGTCAAAATGATTATCAATACATATATGATTGTATTTTTGATGGTCACTCATCAATACAAATAACTAATGGAACAAAAAAAGCTACTTTAGATAAAATTGTTGAAAATAGTAAGAATTTAATCAGTAATAGAATAAGTTCAACTGATAAAGTATTGATTCATAAAAGTAGTGGCAAAGTTACTTGGAAAGTTAACATTGAAAAAGCGGGTTTTTATAATTTATATTTAAATTATTTTACTGTTTCTGGCTATAGTTCTTCAATAGAAAGAAAATTAATGATTAATGGTGAAATTCCTTTTGAAGGGGCGGATAGTTTTACTTTTTCTAGAGTATGGAAAGATGATCCGCAATCTTATGATGAAAATGGTGCTTTAAAGGTAGATACTAATGGCAATGATATTAAGCCTCAACAAATAGAAGTTTTTACATTTAAAGAAGGATATTTTAAAGATGATATGGGATATGTTACAGAACCATATATGTTCTATTTTGAAGAAGGAGAAAATGAAATATCATTGATTTCTATTAAAGAGCCAATTTTGATTGATCAACTTCATATTCAATCAGTTAGTCAAACGCCAACATATGAAGAATATCTTGCCGCTCTTAAAGAAAAATATGGTGAACCTAGTTTAAACAATCAAACAACAGGGGCAATGCAAGCGGAAAAAACAGCATATAAATCATCACCAACTCTTTATCCTTTAACTGATCGTTCTTCATCAAATACTAAACCATTTAGTTTAAAAGAGACGAGAAAAAATTATATTGGTGGTGAGCAATGGAAAATATTAGGAGATTGGATTAGTTGGGATTTTAGTGTTCCTGAAGATGGTTATTACAATATTTCTATGCGTGCTCGTCAAAATCTAATACGAGGAATGTATTCTAGTCGAATTGCCTATATTAGTGAAGATGGCGGTACTAATCAAGTTTTATTTGATGAATTAAATGATGTACAATTTAATTTTTCTAGTGATTGGCAAAACGTAACTTTAGGAAATGGTGAAGAAGATTATTTATTCTATTTCCAAAAAGGTAAAACGTATACGCTTACTTTAGAGGTAACGCTTGGTGCATATGCTCCTCTTATTGAAAGAATTCAATCCACCATTGATGATTTAAATAGAACGTATCGAATGATAGTTTCTTATACAACGACTTCACCAGACAAAAATCGTGATTATGAACTTACTTCAAAATTTCCTGAATTAATTAGTGATTTAACAAAATATCATGATGAACTTGCAGATGTATCAAATAGTATTGCTGAAATATCAGGTGGAAAGTCTGACAAAACAGGGGTAATTGATTCAATGGTTAGACAACTTTCGGATTTTATTGAAAAGCCTCGTTCAATTACTCAAAAATTAACTTCTTTTATGAATAATATTTCTTCTCTTGGTTCTTTGCTTACAGAACTTAGAGAATTACCTTTATCGCTAGATTATATTGAAGTACACACACCTGATATTGAACTTCCTAAAGCAAATGAGGGATTCTTTAGAAAGATGTGGAATGGTATTTGTTCTTTCTTCTTATCTTTCTTTATTGATTATACAACAATTGGTGAAACAGTTGAAAATGAAGGACAAAGCGAATCCATTGAAGTATGGATGACACTTGGTCGTGACCAAGCAAATGTTGTTCGTAATTTGATTGATACAACATTTACTAAAGAAACAGGAATAAAGGTTGATTTAAAATTGACTGGTGCCGATGTTTTGTTAAAAGCAACGCTTGCGGGAATAGGGCCTGATGTTGCCTTAAATGTTGATTCTAGTTTGCCAGTTAATTATGCTCTTCGTAACGCTGTATATGATTTGACCAATTTTGATGATTTTTGGGATGTAGTTTATGTTATGCCAGATGGGGCAACGACATGGGACAATTCTAAAGAAAATGTTTTTCATGCTTCATCGCTTAGACAATTTCAATTTTATTCAATTACCAATACGGATATTGAAAAAGCAGCAGCAGGAGATAAAGATGCTCAAGATAAGATAAATGCATATTATGCAATACAAGATTATGTGGATCAAAATAATATTACTAAAGAAGATTTATTTGATAGTTCTAGATATTCTAAAGCTGAATTACAAAAAAATATTAAAGGAGTATATGCTCTTCCTGAAAAACAAATTTTTATGGTAATGTTTGTTCGTGATGATATTTTTGAAGAAAATGGTTGGAATGATTTTATTCCTGAAACATGGGATGATGTGATAGATTTAGTAGCTGAATTACAAACACAACAATTACAATTCTATCTACCAGTTAATGATGCCGGTGCTAATGCATTAAATCCTGTTTTTGTATCAATGTTATATCAAAATGGGGGCGATTTATATGCTAATGATAATAAAGAAACTGGTCTTATGAGTGATGCTGCGATGCGATCATTTGAATATTGGACGGAGTTTTATACCTTATATTCATTTCCGAAATCAGCAAGTTTTGTAAATCGTTTCCGTTCTGGAGAAATGCCAATTGGTATTGCTTATTATGAAACTTATAATACTTTGAGTGTTTCGGCACCAGAATTAAAAGGTAAATGGTCATTCCATTTAATTCCAGGCACTTATAATGATGAAACTGGTGAAATTGATTATACTTCAACTGCAAGTGGTACCGGTGCAGTTATTATGAAGCAACCTGATAAGGTCTCTGAAAAAGAAAAAGAAGCTAAATATAATGCTTCATGGGAATTCTTAAAATGGTGGACAGGAGCTGAAACTCAAGCACAATTTGGTCGTGAAATGGAAGGAATTTTAGGTTCAGCTGCAAGACATGCTACCGCAAATGTTAAGGCTTTCCAATCACTTGCTTGGCCACAAGAAGATTTAGATACTTTGATGTTACAATGGAGTAAAGTTCATGAAATGCCACAAGTTGCAGGTAGTTATATTGTTGGTCGTGAAATTGAAAATGCCTATCGTGAAGTAATCAATAATTATTATAATGCACGTGAAACTTTAGTTGAATATTGTGGAAATATTAATGATGAAATAAATCGTAAGCGTAAAGAATTTGATTTACCTACATTAGATGATTAATAGGGAAGGAGAAAAACATGGGTGGAAAAATTGCCGTCATTATAATGTTAATTATCACAGTTGTATTGCTAGTTTATCTTCTTATCCTAGCGCTTACAGGTGGTAAAAAAGAAAAACTTAATTTTAAACGCCGTTATCACGAGAAAAAACAAAAAGAAGTGGAACGTGGTATTATGAGCCGTGAGGACCGAAAAAGAGAAAAAGAAGAACTCAAAAAGGCCCTAAAAGAAAAAAAACTTGAACAGAAAAAAATTGATGCTGAATACGATGCACAAGTAAAAGAAAATATAAAAATCTATAAAGAAGAGTTATTAAAAAGCAAGGAAAAACTTGTACAAGTGAAACAAGAATATCTTGAAGCAAAAGCAAAATTTGATGCTTGGGCAAAAGAAAATCCTGATTTAGTTGTTGCTAATGAAGAAATCGTACAAGGACAAATAATGGAGGATTAAGGAACGAAATGAAAAAAGATGACCATATAATTAAATTTTGTTCTTTAATAATAAAATGGGAAGAAGGAGAGTATTTTTATGGCACGCAAAGATAAAAATTATGTTTTCAAAGATTCAAATGAAGACCAAAGAAAAGTCAAAGTTAGTAAACGTGTGAATTGGATGAAGAAAAAAGCCATAGAAGAACAAAAGCAAGCTCAATCTAACCAAGAACAAATTGTGAAAAATGATTTTGCTTTAGATCAAAAAGAAACATTAGAAGTTAATCAAGAAGTAAAAAATGAAGATATGAAAGTAGACACTCAACAAGTAGCAGATGATTCTATTGCTAAATTAGAAACTTCTGATGATCAAAGTGGAGTAAAAGTTGAAACAACAAAAACCTTCAATGATTTAAATAAAAATCCAATTCAATTGGATTTTGAAGAAAAAGAAAAAGCTTATTTAGATGCTTTGAAAGAAACAGAAAAAGCTGCATTAAAACTAAGAATTGAAAAAGAACGTGGATCAGTAATTCGTAAAATTGATCGCTGGAGTAAACGTGGTGGAAGATTACGTAGAGAAATTTTTGTTAAGAGACAGTATTACTATTTAGTTGCACCATATACGATTTTATTCTTTATTTTTACCGTTGTTCCTGTTCTTATGTCTTTAGTTTTAAGTTTTACGTATTTTAATCTATTAGAATTTCCAACCTTTGTTGGATGGGATAACTATAAATCCTTATTTGTTGATGATAAAGTATTTATGATAGCACTTAAAAATACGGCAATTTTAGCGGTTATAACAGGACCAGTGAGTTATATTATGGCCTTTGTCTTTGCTTGGTTGATTAATGAATTAAAACCATTGTTGCGAAGTTTTATGACATTAATCTTCTATGCGCCATCCATATCTGGTAATGTTTATTTAGTATGGAAGTTAATCTTTAGTAGTGATAACTATGGGTATGCTAATTCAATGTTAATGGAATTAAATATCATTCAAGAACCAATAACATGGTTACAAGATCCCGATTATATTATTTGGATTTTGATTATCGTACAATTATGGATGTCACTTGGTGTCAGTTTCTTATCATTTATTGCAGGTCTTCAAGGTGTTAATAAAGAATACTATGAAGCAGGTGCTATTGATGGTATTAAAAGTAGATGGCAAGAACTTTGGTATATTACTTTACCACAAATGAAATCACAATTAATGTTTGGTGCTGTAATGCAAATAACATCTAGTTTGGCGATTGCGGAAGTATCGATTAATATTGCTGGTTTTCCGTCAATCGAATATGCAGGTCATACCATTATTACCCATCTAATGGATTATGGTAATACACGTATGGAAATGGGATATGCTTCTGCAATTGCAACGATTTTATTTTTGATAATGATTCTTGCTAATTTATTAGTTAGAAAAATTTTAAGAAGGGTAGGTTCATAAAATGGCTGAAGACAAAATTATAGTTGATGATGAAAAAGTAGCTGGTGTTGAACTATCAAAAGAAGAAAAAAAGCGTCTTAAACGCCAAGAAAAAAAGCTTAAGAAATTTGGTTTAAAAGATGAATCTAAAATGGGGAAAATGGAATTATTCTTCTATCGAATTGAAAAAAGAAGAAGAATAAAAAGAAAAAAGCGAGTTAGTAGAAGTGTTGCGGGAGACATATCGCTATTTATTCTGCTTTGTTTATTTGGAGCATTTAGTGCATATCCGCTTGTATATTCTTTTTGTGCAGCATTTAAACCGCTTGCTGAATTATTTATTTATCCACCTAAATTATTCTTTCAAAACCCAACACTGGATAACTTTAAGGATTTATCAATGTTGCTAGAACAATCGATGGTACCATTTTCTAGATATTTCTTTAATACAATTTGGATTACTTTTGCTGGAACTGTTGGACATGTTATTATTGCATCAATGGCAGCGTATCCGCTTGCAAAACATAAATTTCCTGGTTCGACAATAATTTTTTCAATGGTTGTTTATTCATTAATGTTTGCTGCTCAGGTTACAGCAACACCTAGATATATTATTTTTAGTATTGCTGGATTAATTGATAGACAACTTGCAATTATTGTTCCCGCCTTTGCATATTCATTGGGCTTATATTTGATGAAACAATTTATGCAAGATATACCAACAGAACTGATTGAGTCGGCAAAAATTGATGGTGCAAATGAATTCCAAATTTATTGGCGTATAGTGATGCCATTGGTAAAACCAGCATGGTTGACACTTATTATTCTTTTGTTCCAACAACTTTGGAATAATGATGGAGGTTCATTTATATATAGTGAACAATTAAAACCACTATCTTATTCTTTGAATCAAATTGTTTCTGGTGGAGTCGCTAGAACAGGAACCGCTTCAGCCGTTATGTTAATTATGATGATTGTGCCGATTACAGTATTTGTACTTTCACAAAGTCAAATTATTGAAACTATGGCTCATTCGGGTATGAAGTAGGAGGTAGTGTTGATGAAAAAAACTACAAATTTAATGGGAAAAATTATTATTGTTTTATTATTGACATTGATGGTTTTTTCTCCTAATCTTTTAACTGCTAAAGCAGCAAGTTATAGTTATGATTTTTGGAAAAATGTCATTCCTTCAGCTGAAGGATTGGCATATAGTGATACATATTATAGTGATAGTATTAGAAATTTAGATGGTTCTGAACTAACAAATAAAATTACATATGATAATTTAACTGATATGGCAACTTATCAAGATAAAATTTATGTACTTGATTCTAAAAAAAATACGAAAGTAGAAGTTTTAAAAAGTCAAGTTGTAAATGGTTTTGCTTATCCTGCGATGGAAGGCAACGGAATTAGTTCTGTCTATATTTTAAATCAAGATTTTCAGTTAGTAGAAGAACTAAACGAATTTAGAATAACAGATGAAGTAAAGAAAAAATTGCAAGATTATTATAATTTTTATTATGAAAGTTATCAAATTGTAAATGAAAATTTAGTGGCCAGAGAGTTTATAAATTTTTATCAAAATGATAGTGAAAAGTATACTCTTACATTAAGTGCAGGAAGTAAAGAAATTGTGGTAACAGAATTTGTTTATGCACCATATACATATATTTCAAAAGATGAACCTGGATACTATACTTATGATAATACACTTTTAGAACTTTCTATAAATGGTGAAAAAATTGATAAATCATTATGGAGATGGGAAGCTGTTGAAATTTATAAAAAGGATGAAAATAATGAGGATGTTTTTTCACATATTGAATACAAAATTGTTTTAGATGATAGTCTAAAATCAAATAAAGATATAGCAGTTGAGGTGCAAATATTGGTACCATCAACAATTGGTAAATCTCCGTATGTACCATATTCTAAAGATCCATCTAAACTTGCTATTCGTCTCAATAATGCTTCTGGTATTACTGTAACTAAAGATGGAATGTATATTGCTGATAGTGGAAATGCTAGAATTATTAGAGTGAATAAACAAGGTGAGGAATGGGTTGTTGATGGTGTATATTTAACCCCTGATGATAATATTTTTTATCAAATTTCAAGTAATATTTCTATTGTAGATGTAACTGGTGTAACACTATTTAATCCTCAAAAGGTTGCTGTTGATCAAACTGGCAGATTATATTGTATCGCACAAAATGTGTATGAAGGTATTATGGAATTTCATACATCTGGCTCATTTAATAGATTTTTAGGTAAAAATGAAGTTGTTGCGAATCCTTTGAAAAAATTTTGGACTAAAATATTTTCTGAGACACAAATTGCATCACTTAATTTAGATTTACCACCTGAATTTACGAATATTGCAATGGATGAAAATGGTTTTCTTTATGCGACATCACATCCTGATGCCGATGCTACTACTAATGCGAATATGGTTAAGATGATTAATACATCAGGTAAGGATATTATGAAACGAAATGGGTATGTTACTCCAGATGGTGATGCTGTATATTTAACAACTTCTACTGAAGAAGGCGTAATTATTGGTATGTCAAATTTAGTTGGTATTACAGTAAGTAAAAATGGTAATTTTACGATAGTAGATGAATTACGAGGACGATTATTTACTTATGATAATGAAGGTAATTTATTGTATATAACTGGAGAACAACCAGGAGGTAATTCATCAAGTGGTAGTACAACATTATCTAGTAGTATTATAGATCCTGTTGCTATTCGTTATTTTTATCGAGATAGTGGTGAGGTGGATGAAAATGGAAATCCAATTCAAGAAGAAGTATTGTTGGTTCTTGATACTGTATCTAAAAGTATCATTTTATTCCAAACAACTGAATTTGGTGAGGCGGTAAATAAAGCTACTGAATTGTATCAAAATGGTATTGTGCAAGATGAATATTTATTAGATGCAAATGGAGAGATTGTATTAGATAGTGAAGGCAATCCGATTATAGAACAATATGGTGCAGAGACTTATTGGCAACAAGTTGTTAAAATGAATACGAATTATGAACTTGCCTATCTTGGTATTGGTAAAGCTTTATTAAGACGGGGTGAGTATAAAGAAGCAATGGATTATTTTGAACTTGCTCATAGTGCAACCTATTACTCTAAAGCTTATTCTGAATATCGTGATGCTATTTTGTCAAAGAATTTTAGTTGGATAATGACAGCCGTAATTTTAGTAGTAGTTTTATGGATTGTACTTTCTTATCGTAAATATTTAAAGAAAAAGAATTTAGCTTTAGCAGCAGCAACCGCTATGAATGAAGAAAAAGCTGCCATTTTAAGTGGAAGAATAACTGCTTTACATCGTGAGAATCAAGAGGAAGAGAAAATCAATGAGGATGAAGAGGATGATTTGAATGAGGAGACGCAAGACGTCAAGAAATTTAGTTGGTCGAAAGTTTGGAATTCTATCAAATACTTCTTTAAAGAAACGGTTGGTTATCCTTTATATATTCTTACACATCCTATTCAAGGATTTACCGATTTTAAAATAGAGAAAAAAGGTAAAATGTGGGTTTCCATTGTGATTTTATTGATGTATGTATTAATGGAAATACTTGCATATCAATATGAAGGCATCATTACCAATACAAATAATCCACAAAAATTTAACAGTATTCAGATTTTGATATATGGTGTACTTCCTCCAATTGTACTTGCAGTTGCAAACTGGAGTGTTACAACGTTGCTTGATGGAAAAGGAAAAATGAAAGAAATCTTTATGATGATTTGCTATTCATTATTCCCTGTTACTGTTTTTGGTTTTTTAAATATTCTTTTAAGTAATGTAATGACTCTTGATGAGGCTCAATTTATAACATTAATTAATATTATCGGTTGGGTATTAACTGGAATTATGGCATTTATGGGACTTGTTGTAATTCATGAATATGGTGTGGGTAAAACAATATGGTCTATTATCTTAACAATTGTTGCCACTCTTATCATTGCATTCATAGCACTTTTAGTGTTTGATTTAGTTCAACAGATGTATGGATTTGTATATTCTTTATACAAAGAAATTACAACACGTTATTTCTAGGAGGTGAAAAAATATGAAGAAAAAGACTACAATTTGGACATATTTTAAACGATTTTTGCTTATTATCATTGCTTTTGTCGTAGTAATTTTTGTATCAGTTTACTTTCTAGGTAAATATAAAGCAGCTGGAATGACATTTAATAATGAATATCCTGATGATTATTGGGATAATTTAGAAGAAAAAGGTTTTGTATCTTATAATGATATTATTACTGAAAGAGATAGTAGCAACATAAGAAATACGCAAAAATATATCCCACCATATAATGAAAATGATGATTATGTAGTGCAATTAAAAACGGCTAGATATGAAGAAGAATTACAAGGTATATATGAAAGAATCAAAGCCTTACCAGAATATTCTAGTTATCATGATAAAGATTTATTTGAACAAACTTATGAAGAACTTTCTGAAAAATATCTAGGTTATAAGTGGAATAATTATACTGAGGATGAATTTACTAATAAAAAAGTTTTAGAAAATGATCGTTTTGTTTTATATTTGAATATGATCAATACAGAGTTTAAACTATGTGAAAAAGATGAAAATGGTGAAATTATTCATACTTGGAATTCAAATCCATCAAAAATTGATACGGCTACAGGTGTAAACAAACTTCAACAATCCTTGTTATCAGTTACTTTTGTTGATGGTAGTAAAACTTCTTCTAAAACACCTATTACGTATGATTCATATACATATGGTACTGAGGTATCTACAAATAAACAAAAAAATCCAAGTTTTTATGTTAATGTTATTACCGATGAAGCAGGAAATCCACAAAAAGTTCAAGTTTATTATGCCCTTGAGAAGAAAGGAATAGATTATGATTGGTTTCCACAAAAGATAACAAAAGATCGTTTGCAAGAATTATTTGATCGTTGTAATGCGGCAGTTGCGGAATACAAAGCTGAACATAATGGTGAATTTGAAAAAGATAGTCGTGGCTATGATATTGAGGGAATGGGATTTGCTGCTCAACATGATGCTTTGGGTTTATCTAGTAGAACTAAAAACTTTTATAATCAAGTAATTGATAACATTTTTAAAATAAGTCAAGATGGAACCTATTATACAATTGATAAATATGAAAATATGTCAGATGTTTCTATAAGTAATTTATATCGATTCTTTTACGAATGGTGTAAATATACAACAGATGATTTATTATTAGATACGGAAAATTCAAATAATGTTAATATTAAACCTAAAATTGAGATTGTTATTGAATATGCATTGAATGAAAATGGTTTAGAAGTATTGATTCCTGGTAATTCGGTAAAAACAAATAAAAATCAAAATGGTGATTCATATATGGTTACTGGTATTACTGTTTTACCTTATTTTACCTCAGTAAAATATAATGAAGAACAAGGTTATATGGTCATACCTGATGGTAGTGGAGCTGTAATGAATTTTGACAATGGTAAATCTAATTATACGGCTTATTCTAAACGAATTTATTCGACAGATTTATCATTTACAAGTTATACATTGACAACTTCAACAAATGATTTAATGTTTCCAATGTATGCTTATGTTTTAACAGAAGAAACAGAAACTAAAAAACCAACAGCAGTTATTGTTGAAGTAACAGAAGGTGCTGCACAAGTAAGATTATCAGCCGATACATCTAATCGTGCAGGGAATAGTTTTAATTATGCGAATTATTCAATTGTATTTAGAGAACAACAAAGAATTGTTATTGGTACAACTCAATACAATAGAACCTCTAGTATTCAATATACACAACAAGCTGCATCTGGTGATTACCGATTCAATTATAATTATTTAGATAGTTCTGAATATGAAATTTCTTATAGTGGTGTAGCAAAATTCTATCGTGATTTATTGCTTTCAAGAAGCCATACAAAAATAAATATCAATGGGGATACTACTGATAAAGCAGTATTGGATTTAGAAATTTTAGGTAGTTATTCTTATAAAGATAATTTTTTAGGAATTGGTTATACAGCCAAAGATAGTTTAACTACTGTTGATCAATTGCAAACAATTATTGATGAAATTTTAAACATTGGTATTAGTGGTGCAAATATTTATTATCATGGCTGGCGAAGTGAAGGATTAAAAAATGTTTCATTTAAAAATATTAGTGTAAGTAATGAAATTGGTGGTAAGAAAAAATTATTAAAATTAATTAATGAATATAATAGTAAAAATATAAGTATTTATCCACAATTAGAATTTTTGGAATATCAAAAATTTCAAGAATCTTTTGGTAGAAGTCATTATACCGCAAGAGATGTTGGTGGCTCATATTCTACAAAATATCCATATGAACTAAATAGTAATGTTTTTAATAAAAAGGCTGATGAAATTATGGTTTTATCTCCTGCATACTATACGGCTTTTGCTACAACTTTAGCAAAAGAATATAGCAAAACATTAGGAATTCAGACTTTATCATTAACTGGTCTTGGTTCACAATTATCAGGAAATTATCGTAAAAACAAAACGATTTTTAAATCAGGAGCTGTTGAAGAACAAATTGAATCATTTGATATTTTATATGAAAATGGCATCAATCAATTGGCGCTTAAAGCTCCGTATTACTATGCTTTAGAATTTGTTTCTAATGCCTATGATGTCCCATATCAATCTACACAATATGAAATTCTTGATTATTCAATTCCTTTTTATCAATTAGTAGTAAATGGACTTTTTGATTATAGTGGAGAATCGATTAATGCAAATGTTGAAAAAGGACTTCAAGAACATTTGATGAAGTGTATAGAAACAGGTTCTAATCCTGCATTTACTTTTACTTATGATGATTCATCAGAATTATTATTGACAGATTATAATAGTTATTATTATACGCTTTATACTAGATGGCTAAGTGATGTAGAAAATATTTGTGATACTTTAAATGAGTTAAATATTTATTCATGTCGATTAGCAAAGCATGAAAGACTTGATGAAAATGTTTATAAAGTTACTTATATGAATGATACAACTGCAACTAAAATTGAAATTGTTTTAAATTATCAAAGAATCAATTGGACTTATGAAAATGGAGTAGTCATTCCTGCTAAGTCTTATAAGATTGTATAGGAGGTAAATATGGAAAGTAATAATATGCAACTACAAAATGAGTCTACCACCAAATTACAATCTTTTTGGAAAGGTTTTAAAAAAGTAATTGATTTTATTGTTAAAAATTGGTTTTTTGTTTTCTATCCATGTCGATTATTTAAAGAATTAGTATATGATAAAATGCGTTATGAAAAACAAAAAGTATTGATTTCTTGGTTATTTTTAGCGCCAACTATTTTAGGCTTTTGTTTATTCTTTATTTATCCGTTATTTATGTCATTTATATATTCATTTAGTTCAGTTGAACCAAATGGAACGTTTCATTTTGCCCAAGTCTTTCCAATGAATGGAACCCAATATGACTATACGGCACAACCAGTAATTGATTTATTTAACAATTATAAATATGCTTTAAGGGTGAATGCTGATTTCCCTGTAAGCTTATGGAATACAGCCGTTGATACAGTAGTTGATACAGTAGTAATCACAATATTTAGTCTATTGATTGCGGTAATGTTAAATGGCAAATTTAAAGGTCGTGCAGTTGTTAGAGCTATCTTCTTTTTACCAGTTGTTTTTAATTCAGAGGCCATTACTGCAGCACTTGCGGCAGCCGAAGGAGTTGATGCTGTTTTAAATTCAGCGGGATCTAATGCTTTGACTCAATTGTTTGATTTGGAGCAATTTATGCAAGGAATTGGTGTGCCAGTAAAATTAGTTACTTTCTTATCGGGTATAACATCAACCATTTACAGAACAATTTCTTATTCTGGTATTCAAATTCTTATCTTTTTAACTGCTATTCAGTCAGTTCCTAAACATCTTTATGAGGCTGCCACAATTGAAGGTGCAACAGGTTATGAACAATTTTGGAAAATTACATTACCAATGGTTTCACCAATGATTTTAACAGTTGTGGTATATACAATTGTGGATTCATTTTTGAGATCAGAAATTGGAGATGTAATGGATAAAGTATACAATAACAATGAGTATGGTTATTATGCGGCAATGTCTTGGTTATATATTTTAGCATCCTTACTAATCATGGGAATAATTGTAGGAATTTTATCAAAGGTGGTTTTCTATTATGACGACAAAAAATAAGAAAAAAGAACTAAAAAAAGAACAGAATTTAGAAGAATTGATGCCTACAGTTGAAAAGACTGAAATAGTTGATGAAACAAAATGGGAAAAAATTAGAAGAATCAGTAAGGATAAATATAATGAAATTGTAATAGATTTAAAAAATCCGATTAAAAGAGCTGTTATGAGAAGAAAAACTTCAATAAAACTGATGTCTATTTTAAGAGGTTTTATCTTTATCGGATTATCTTTTGTTATTGTGTTTCCGATTTTTCAAGAAATTTCATTAGCATTTAGGCATCCTGTTGATTTAAACAATAAATTGGTAAATTGGATTCCAGAGACATTTAGTTTATTTAATTTTAATCTATCTAAAGTACTATTAGATTATTGGCATGGATTATGGTGTAACTTAAAAGTGTCAACAATATCTACGATTTGCCAATTGATTGCAACATCACTGGCAGGATATGCTTTTTCAAGATTAAAGTTTAGAGGAAGTAATATTATTTTTTGGTTGATTATGTTAACTTTAATTGTACCTCCTCAAGCGATTTCTCTTGCTAGAACTTTCTTTTTGGATGATTTTGATATTTTAAGATTTAATTTCTTTGGGTTATTTGATAATCCAGGATTATTTGAAAGTCTATTAGGTCATGGATTGCGACTAAAAGGGGAAGGAAAAGATATTGTTTTCTATATAACATCATTAACTGGACAAGGAATTAGAGCAGCATTGTTTATTTACCTTTTTAGACAATTTTTTAGAGGTATTCCAATTGAATTAGAAGAATCAGCACAAATTGATGGTGCTGGTGTAGTTAGAACATTTTGGAGTGTAATGCTACCAAATGCTAGAGGTGTTATTACAACTGTTGCTTTATTTGCCTTTGTTTGGCAATGGAATGATACATATTATACTGGTATGTATCAAATAAGTGGTGAGAGTTTTCCAATGTTAACTAGAAAATTAATTTCAATGAGTGAAAGAATTGATGGAATAATCAATCAACCACAATATCAAGATTTTTTAAAACAAGTAGGTGAGGGTATTTCTAAAAACCCATTATTTGTTCAAGTTATATTGAATACAGCGGCCTTAATGTTAATGGCACCATTAATTATTGGATATTTATTTGTTCAAAGATTATTTATTGAAGGTGTTGAGCGTTCGGGTATTGTTGGATAAAATAAACTAATAAAAGGAGAATGAAGAAAATGAAATCTGATCGAATTATGCGTAGCAAAATTTATCGATTTTTGGATTATGTTTTGCGTTTAATTATTTTAAATGCTTTGATCATCATCCCTTCATTCTCTTTCTTTATTATTTTTGCCACTCTTTATGAGAATAATGATCATCCTTTAATATATTTAACTTTAATTCCAGTATTGTTTTGGTTTTTCCCAAGTATTGTATCGTGTACAGATGTGATAAAACAATATGAAACGAATGAAACGAATACTATATTTAAAGATTTCTTTAAAAGCTTAAAAAAAAATTATCTCAAATCATTTATTTTATCAATAATTATTGCTATAATGATAGTTATTTTTTATAATAGTTTCAATTTTTTTATGACTTATGCAAATAAAGGATTTATATATATTTTAGGTCTTTTACTAATTATTCCTTTTGTAATTTCTGCAGCTATGATTCTTATCCATATTCCTCTTGTAATGGCTTATTTTAAAAATCTAATGTTAAAAGAAATTGTAAAATTATCTTGTATAATGGCTTTTAAAGATATACTGAATAATATATTGATTGTGCTTATTGTATCATTATTGATGAGTTTAAATATAGCTTTATATTTTGTGATGGCAATTGGTGGGATTTCTATTCCTATTTATATTGCTGTAAAGTTGTCGTTTAAAAAATATATAAAAATATATAGAAAGGTAGAGAAAGAGGATGAATAAAAAGTTTTTTGTAAAAGTACTATCAATGATATTGATCAGTATGTTTGTAGTTGGAATTACCAAAACTGCTCATGCAAAAATAGGTGATTCTGGTGTGATTAGGGTAGAAGGAGAAGAGACGATTAATGAACTATTAGGAGGTGTTAAACTACACCAACAAGATATTAGTGCGCCAATTGATTGCACTGGTGATTATTATTATAAATATGATTCACAATACCTAGAAACAATGGCAGGTGGTGAGGGCGTTAAAATTGTTTCTTGGAGTTATCGAAATGCGGAAAAATGGCAAATGGCAGGTGTGAGCGATATTGCGGCCAATTTTGAAAAAGAAAATCCTGGTTGGATTGTTGTAGGTGGCACTAATGCAGATTTTTTCCATATAAATGGAAATGGTCAAATGGCTAGTAATGCAATGGAAAATGGCGAAATGATTAATCCAATGAATATTACAACGAATTCTTGGTGGAGAGGAATTTTAGGTTTCACTAAAGATAATGAATTAATGGCAGGTGTTCCTGATGTAACCGATTATTATACAGCGCATATCTTTGATGAAAATGATTCTGATACAGAAAAAAATACGACTAAAATTTCTGCAGTTAACCCTACGACAATTAGTACTTCAGGAGTTACTGTTTTAACAAAGGACAATCTGACTGCTTATGATTTAAGGGATTACAAAGTAGTCGTAGGAACATATGATGTTGTTCGTCAAACCTCAAATGGTGAAATTTTTGTTAAAGGTTATGTTAAAGAAATAAGAGATGGCAAAGAAAACGAAAGACCACTTGATTTCTATAATGATGGAACCAATAATGTTTCAATAAAGGAATTTTTCCTAGTTTCTAAGGATGGTTCATTAGATGATTTAGTAGTTGGCGATTATGTAAAAGTTCAAAAAGACTATATGAATGAATGGGCTAATGTTTATAATAGTGCAAGTTATTATTGGAAAATTTTAGATAATAATAAAGTCTTATATGAAGGACATAGCAATCCAGAAAAAAAGGCAGAAATAATTGAAACTTATGGAAAAGGTGGCGACATTAGTTATATCACTTGTACTAAATCGAGATGTTTATTTGGTATTAAAGCTGATGGGTCATATGTAATGGCAGTAATTGGAGGATCTACTTCAAGTGGTATGACATTGTCGGAGGCTGCCTATTATATGAAGGAAATTGGTTGTGTAGATGCATGGGATTTTGATGGTGGAGGTTCGGCTACCTTAATCGCAAGAGATGAATATGGAAATATTCAAACAATTAATACACCTAGTGATGGAAATCAAGGAGTAGAACGAAGAGTTGGAAATGCTTTATTAATGGTAGTAAGAGATCCTGGTTTTGTTTTTTCATTAGCTGATTCTACACCTACTACTGTTAGTTTAAAGAAAAAAACTGGTGATATATTTGAAAAAATGACAAATATAAAACTTAAAGTTGATGGAAAAACAATAGATGTATTAGATGAACAACAAGAAATTGAAATAACAGGATTACATGAGGGGGAAAAATATTTAGCTGAAATAAGTTTTACCTATGATGGAAATACATATCAATCTTCTATTCCAATTCAAACAAAAGAATACAACGAAAGAGTGTATTTTATATCGCAATCGCATGGTTTTTTAATCAAACTTGAACAAAGTGATGAAGTACTAGAAATTACTAATATAGTCTTTGACATTGATGGTAAAAAATATTATATGGATCACGTTGAAGAGTTTACAATTGATAATTTGGTCAAAGGCAGAGAATATCAAATTTCTTATTCCTATACCATTAAAAATAAAATAACAAATGAAGTGTATACAAAAGATGTAGAAGTTCAAACCTATAAAACCTTAGAATATGAAATACCAAGCATTGTTACTTTTGAACAAAACAGAAAAACTTCAAATAAATTATCAATTGAATATAAATATGAAGATGCTGATAAATTAGTCAAGGAAGCATACATTCTAAAGAATGGTGAAAAAACAGCAGTAACAAATAAAAGTGATATTATCACTTTCGAAAATTTGGATTTTATTACTAATAAGTATGTTTTTCAACTTGTAATCAGCTACGTAGATTTAGATAATCGAACCTTTACGGTTGAATCAGAAGAACTTGTTTATGAAAAAGAAGAATGTTCTCACGAATATGATAATGATTGCGATGAAATTTGTAATATTTGTGGTGAAACTAGGGTTGTTCATCATAGTTGGATAGATGCTACATGTGATAGTCCTAAATATTGTTCAAAATGTCACAAACAAGAAGGTGAGGCTTTAGGCCATAATTGGGTAGATGCTACATATGATGCACCAAAAACCTGTTCAAGATGTGGAAAAACTGAAGGTGAACCGCTTGAAAAAGATGATCATCAAAATGAAGAAAAAGGATGTAAAAAATGTAGTAAAACATCAGTTATCAGTATGATTTTATTTACTTTTGCTTTTTCGAGTGTTCTTTTATATTTTAGAAAAAAACAATAATAAAAATTAAGTGATTGAATAAGGGGAAAAAATGAAAAAAATAAAATGTTTTAAAGTGTTCGTATTTTTTGTAATAGGGTTATTGAGTTTAACCTTCGTAACCCATTTAGAAAGTAATGTTGCAATAGGAGCAACAAATACTGACTCAGCATATGTGAATACAGTTACAGATTTAGAGAAGACAGATTTACTTGGTGGAGTAAGTCTTTATGAACAAAAAATGAATTCACTTTTAAATGGTGATTCGGCAAAAATATTTCAAGAACATTTTGTTCAGTGGGTTGATTTGGAAAATTATGATAATGGTGTAAAACTTGTAACTTGGACAAAACAAAATGCGGATAGCTGGAATGCCGCAACCACGAAAATTTGTGCTCAAGATTGGGAGGCCCATCATCCAGGATGGATTGTAGTTGCAGGAGTAAATGGTGACTTTTTTCAAAATTCAGGAAAAATAACTTGGGAACCAACCAATAATTTCATGGCTGATGGTGATATGTATAGGGCTGATTATGTTGGAGGTCATCGAAAAGTAATAGGAATTAGTGATAATAATGAAATAATTGTAGGTGATCCAGAAATTTCTGATTTGTATCTTCAACTGATGAGTAGTGAAGGAGAAGTTGTTGAGCAATTTCCTATTGCTTCATATAATAAAGCTCCTAAAGAAACAGGAATCAATCTTTATACAAAAGATATGATTGAATCTCATGATTTAACGGGTTATACAGTATATGTAGGAAAATATACGATGTGTAGAATATCTAATGGTACAAATGAAACTGTTTTTGTAAAAGGATCAATTGAAGCGTCAAGACCAGGAACGGTTGATGAAAAACCAAGACAAATAAGGGAAGTAACAACTGAAGATGGTGGGACAAAACAAGAAATTACTCGTGAATTTTATCTTGCCACAAAAGATTCAAGTTATGAACAAAAATTACAAAATGGTACATTAGTAAGATGTCAACATAATTATGAAGGCAATTGGAGTAATGTTACTCAAAGTGTTGGTTTTATTCATCAAATGTTAGTGGATGGTAAATCACAATTTCAAAAATCGACAGATTTATTTATTTATACTGATCATCCAAGAACGTTTATTGGTTTTAAAGCAGATGGAACACCAGTATTGATGGTTGTTGATGGTCGTGGTAAAACTGCAGCTGAAAAAAATTATGGTGTTTCTTTATTTGAGGGAGCCGAAATAATGAAACTTGCGGGTTGTGTTGATGCATATAATCTTGATGGCGGAGGTTCTTCAACATTGATTGTTCGTAATAATGAAGGTGGTTTTGATGTTGTGAACCGACCATCAGATGGTAGTGAACGTTCTACTGGAAATGCTATCTTTTTAGTAATGCGAGACCCAGCAGTTGAAAGTAAGTTAGGGAAAGCAACACCAACAACAATCACAATAGAAAGAAAAGAAGATGAATATAGTCAAAGTGTTGAAAACCTAACAGTAAAAGTAGATGGAAAAACATATCCCATGACAGGTAAGGAAATCACAATAGAAGGATTGAAAGAAAATACAACATATGATGTAGAAATCAGTTATGAGATAGAAGGAGAAGAATGTAAAAGTTCAATAAAAGCACAAACGAAAGCATACTATGCAGGACTGAATTTCATACCAAGAAGTCATGGAT